>QLAH01000086.1_pt1 | contig 89853 bp, 73 predicted proteins | sample 4693081 | NCBI WGS metagenome assembly QLAH01 (sample SAMN09425401, study PRJNA476045) | Lake water metagenome, whole genome shotgun sequencing project.
AAGGCCACTTTAGCGTGATGGGAGGAGTCCGTTTATCGGACAAGAAGCGCATTGTTGATTTTATCAGCAAGGGGACGGGTGCTAGTTTTTTCAGTGTTCTGCGTGGCTTTTATGACGAAGTCAAACAGGAATGGGCTGAAGGAGGTAGGAATATCGAAGATTTTGAGCGGATTGGCCCTAAAATTCTTATTATCCTAGATAATGCAAGCATACATAAAAAGGAAGAGATTCTAGAGAAGATAGCGCAAGAGATGCCCAATATTGTTTTAGAGTTTTTACCACCCTACAGTCCAGACTATAATTTAATTGAGTTGATTTGGCATTCTGCTAAGGAATTCATTGCGAATCGTTTATTCAAGTCGATTGAAGATCTAGAAGCGCTTGTTCATAGCCTGTTGAATGAGGGGCAGCTTGTTATTAACTGGGATCGCAAGATCAAAAACAAAGGAAATATAATTAATGCAATTTAAATGCACATCAGCTTATTCTGACTTTGGGATTAAGTCTGTCAAAGATACTGTCTCTCGTTCTATCAGGTAAATATCTTGTCCTTTTTTCGTCGCTTCAGGATCGAGTGAAACAGTAAACATCAAATGAGCATGTTTCAGATCTAGAGCTTCATCGAATGTTTCATCATCTTGTGAAAAAGGAACGGCAAATAGAATTACTAGAAAGCGATCTGTCGAATAAGATATGAGTGGCTTAACAAGTTTCGCAAGAACTCGTGTGCCACCAAAGATTTCGCTCCTTTCTTGTGCAAGATTTATTTCATCTAAAGTCCACCAATTGAAAATAAGATCACCATCTGAATCATAGACTTTTCCCCACTGCTGACGATAACTTCTAGGGGTGAACGTGAGCACACCATATCCTTCCTCAAGTTGCCTTCGTCTAGCTAAATAAATAATCTCAGAAGTGATTATTGCCTCGATTACATGGTAAAAACTAGGAAATTTTCTGGATAGCTCCTCATAAGTAAAGAGTGAGAAGAAATCTCCAATTCCTTTGACTTCATCTATTACTGGCCCAGCGACTAAAGCCTTCCTGCCAGCAAGCAAGGAATCAAAGTCAAATCCTTTATTCAAGCCAGGTATTTTTGTGGGCTTGCCAAAGCCTTTACCACCGCTACGTTTTTTCTTGGTCATATCTAACTTCTAAGCACTCATGAGTGGTCAATGCAGGTGGGCTTAACAAATAACGACTCTAAGTGTGGGCGGATAATGTTTAATGATGCATTAAGCATTAGTTTTTCCAGATTACTTCCGCTATCACAGACATTATCCAGAAGAGCTACGGGATAAAACTCAAATTCCAAGGAGTTAAACGTCATCTTCGCCAAATAAGATTGACACTTCGGGATACTATCCAGCAGCCCCGTCCTAATCCCCCTCATCAATCACCGCACCACGATCCAATAGTAGCAAGGTTCTCAGTTGGTCGGTGTCGAGTTCTGTCAGCCAGGTTTCGCCAGCGCTGACCACCTGTTCTGAGAGAGCCTTTTTGCTTTCGATCATCTCGTGGATGCGTTCTTCTAGGGTGCCGGAGCAGACGAATTTGTGGACTTGCACATTGCGGGTTTGGCCGATGCGGAAGGCGCGGTCGGTGGCTTGGTTTTCGACGGCGGGGTTCCACCAGCGGTCGAAGTGGAAAACGTGGTTGGCGCGGGTGAGGTTGAGGCCCACGCCCCCAGCCTTGAGGGAGAGGATAAACAGGCGGGGGGCGGCAGGGTCGTTTTGGAATCGGTCTACCATGGCCTCGCGCTGGGTTTGGCTGGTGCTGCCGTAGAGAAACAGCGACTCGTAGCCCAGGTGGGAGGAGAGGTGCCGTTGCAGCAGCTTGCCCCACTCGGCAAACTGGGTGAAGATCAGGGCGCGATCTCCGGCGGCGACCAGTTCTTCCACCATTTCATCCAGCCGTTGAAGCTTGACCGAGCGACCCTTCAGGCCCAGGCCAGATTCTTGCAAAAACAGGGCGGGGTGGTTGCAGATTTGCTTTAGCCGAGTAAGCAGAGCCAGGATTTGCCCCTTGCGCTGCACGCCGCTGGAGTCGTCGAGGCTGGCCAGGGCGGCATCGACGGTTTGTTGGTAGAGGTTGGCCTGTTCGGCGGAGAGGCCGCAGAAGACGGTCATTTCCTGCTTTTCGGGCAGGTCTTGGATGATGGTGCGGTCGGTTTTGAGGCGGCGCAGAATGAAGGGCTGCACCAGGGATTTGAGGGTCTTAAGGGAAGCCACATCGCCGTAGCGTTCGATGGGGGTGGCAAAGCGGCGCTGGAAGAAGTTTTTTGGCCCCAAATAGCCTGGATTGAGGAAATCCATGATCGACCACAGCTCGGTGAGGCGGTTTTCCACGGGGGTGCCGGTCAGGGCAATGCGAAACTGGGCTTCGAGCTGGCGCACAGCCTTGGATTGCTTGGCCTCGGCGTTTTTGATGTTCTGGGCTTCGTCTAGCACCACGCACTGCCAGTCCACCGCTTGCAGAGATTTGAGATCCCGGTGCACCAGGGCATAGCTGGTGATGACCAGGGATTTGGTATCGGCAATTTTGGCGAAGGTGCTGCCCTTGGGGCGTTTGTCGCCGTGGTAGACCAGGGTTTTGAGCTTAGGGGCAAAGCGCTGTACCTCCTTGGCCCAGTTGCCCAGCACCGAGGTGGGGCACACCAGCAGCACCGGGGCGTCTAGCCAGTCGTTGGCTTGCAGGTGCAGCAAAAAGGCGATGAGCTGGATGGTTTTGCCCAAACCCATGTCGTCGGCGAGGCAGGCCCCCAGGCCCCACTGTTCCAAAAAGGCCAGCCAGGAGACGCCTCGCGCCTGGTAGGGGCGCAGTTTGCCCTTAAATCCAGGCGGTTCCGCCATTTCAGCCAGGGTTTGGTTGCCCGTGGTCAGGGTGTCGATCAGTTGTTGCAGGGAGCCGGAGGCCTCGAAGCTGACGACGGGCAGTTTATCGATCAGTTGGGTATCTCCGGTGCTAATCCGCAGGGCATCCTCCACCGACAGGGGGGCCGCCGTTTTCTGGCCTTCCAAAAACCGCTGGGCCGCCTTCACATCCTGGGGCCGCAGTTCCACCCACTTGCCGTTGATTTCCACCAGGGGCGATCCTTGGCGAATGAGCTGCTGAAACTCTTTGGCGCTAAGGGTTTCCCCGGCCAGGGAGAGTTCCCATTTGAAGTTGAGCAAACTCTTGAGTCCCAACCGCTGCCGCTGCCGACTGGGGGGCACCTCCGCTTGCACCTTCAGCCCCAGACGGCTACGGGTGTCGTCCATGGAAGGCGCTAACCCAGGGGGAAAGGCCACCTCCACACCGTTGTCCTGAAGCAACCAGGCCGAGGCCTTGATGAACTGGTACGCCTGGATCGGGTCAAGGGTGCAGTGGGTGGGATGGGTTTGCTTCAGGCTCTCGCGGATGGGGTCGTAGAAGCGGGCAGCGCGACCCAGTCCGGCCAGCAGGGTTTCCTGGGGATCTTGCAAAATCGCCCCCTGGTGCCGCAGTTCCGCCACGGGGTGCTGCCAGATGTAGTCGGCGCTGGGTTGCCAGTCGGGCACCGCTACGGATTGCAGGTGGTAGCGCAATGCCCAGGGCTTTTCTAGGGTTTCTGGGGGCTGCAACACCAGCCGCAGCCGAAACTGATAGGCCGGATCCGCCGCCAGGGTTTGCAGGGGCGTCGTCCAAGTTATCAGTGCTTCCTGGAGTCGCTTTGCCGCTACCGCAGGCGCTTCTAGGGAATTTTGAGCACTCGTCAACGCCTGGAGCCAGGGCTGGAGGGGAAGTTCCTGACCCAGATTGCTAAGGTTGAGGGGGTGTTCCTGGGCCGATTGGCGCACCTGGTTGTCCACCTGAGCCGTTAGCAAACTCACGAGTAATTCCTGGGGAGCCGTCAACGGAGCCATGCAACTGAGGCTGGGATCGGCCTTGCCCAGGGCCAAATAACTCCGACAAAGGGCGGGCATGGTGTGGGAGAAATTTCGCAGACGTTCCTGATCGGCGGCGCTATCAAACAGGGGTCGCCAGCCCGCCGCCAGAGTTTGGCTAGTGAGTTCAATGGTGGGTAGCACCTTACCCCGTGCCAGCAAACTCAGTCCCCAGCGGGCAACGTGCCCCAAAAAGTGGGTATCGGCACCGAGGGTATCGGCCCCCAGATCGATCCCCTGTCCTAGGGGTAAGGCCAACAGCAGGGGCAGGGCATCCGCCGCCGACAACCACCAGCCCTGCAACTGCCAGGGATGAAGCACCTTAGCCGCCGGAATCTCCGTACCGTTATCGCTCTCCTCGTCACTGCCGTAGGCCGAATGGATGGGGTGGAGCGTTTGATTGTCCGGGTCTAAGTGGGACGGCAGGTGCAGCACACACTGGCCCCAATTGGGTTCGGCCCCTTTGCGAGTGCCTTTGGTCGTGCGCTTGCCTGGGCTACTGGCCGCTTTGCGACGGGTGCCGCCATCGGCGGCGGTGAGAGCGGCAGGTAACAGTGTTCCTTCTCCTTTGCCGAGGATGGCCTGTTGCAGCCGGGTCAACAAGGCATTGAGTTCGGATTGGCCAATGGCGTAGGGGTGGAGGTGTACCTGTTCCCAGGCATTAAAACCATCCTGGGGCAGTGGCTTCCAGGCTTCCCCCCAAAGGAAAAACTGCTGTGCCTGCGGAAACCAACCAATGTGTAGTGTTGCCATTAACCTATCTTGCCGACTCGCTCAAACCACGATTGCTGAAAACAGTCCACTGCACTGTCAATTATCCCCTCAGCCCATTTAAGCCAAAGGAACGAATATCCAGGAAACGACTTACCTAACCCGTTTATCTTACCCCCTTTGCCAGGGCAGATTAGGCGTACCACGTTCTCTCTAGCCGTTTCCCGTTTCCGTAGGCACCATAATCTCCAGTAGCGACATGCTTCTGCGCAGCCCAAGGGGTCAAAAGTACTCAAGCTCCACCCCCATTTAATGGGGATAGCGCTCATCGTGCAGCAACATAGACCTACAAAAGTACTAGGACAGCCAGGGGATCAGATATATGTATCGAGTCTTTCGGTATACAAATCTCCCTAGGGGTATTTATAGTTGTTCCTCATAAGAATGAGACAAGCTAGACGCTGAAAACCTACTGGAGTGAGGTTTTCCAGGTTCTCAAGTTTAATTGGTATGACTATAAGTAGACAAATCTTCCCCTGTAGCGATTCTCGATAGATTGAGATACACCATTTCTGAGTGCTAGGCTCCCCCAGCACCTAGGGGTCTAAGGTTCGCTCTTTTCCCTAGGCGACAAATGGTTCTCTAGCAATGGGCTAGATTGTTATGTAATACTTAGTTTATTAAGGGTTGATTAAAAGAAATATGGAAGCCAAAACCCACTGGGAAAACGTTTATGAGACCAAGCATTCAACTGAGGTTAGCTGGTTTCAGGAACATCCTAAACTCTCATTGCAGTTCATCGAGCGCACGGGAATAGACAAAACAGGCTCAATTATTGATGTGGGTGGTGGTGCCTCAACGTTAGTAGATGATTTATTAGATAGAGGTTATCAGAACATCACCGTTCTAGATATTTCGAGGGCCGCTCTTCAAGTCGCACAAGAGCGGCTTGGCTTGCGTGCTAGGGCCGTTAATTGGCTAGAAGCCGACATTACCCAAGTTCAATTAGCCCACAACTTTTATGAGATTTGGCACGACCGTGCTGTTTTTCACTTTCTTACTCGTGCTGATGATCGAAAGCGATATATTGAAGCCGTTTTACGCTCGGTTAAGACGGGTGGCCATGTCATTGTTGCTACCTTCGCTTTGGATGGCCCATCTCGTTGCAGTAATTTGGAGGTTGTTCGCTACGATCAGGATAGTTTGCATGATGAATTTGGAGACCGCTTCGATTTAGTGCACAGCACCAGCAAATCTCACCAAACACCGTTTGGAACAGAGCAAAAGTTCATCTACTGCTACTGTCGAAAAGTGTAAACCATGGCAATGGCGGGAGTGCCTACCTGCGTCTTTCTTTATCTGCACTAGCCCCCTTCCCCAACAAGGCCCTGTTTTGTAGGGGCGCAGGGACAATGGGGGAAACATGACTTAGGAAAAACTATTTAAAACAAAAGAGATGCCGACGACTGGCCGTGTTTCGTCTCGGCATCTCCTCTGGTTCGCTCCTCACACAGTAGTTATTATAGGCAAAAATGCTAGAGCCGTCACCCCTATTGGAAGTTTTTCAGCCTAGGATTTCTTATCTATATCTTCTTGATCATTGAAATATGTTAATCATTCAGACGACATTCGCCAGGTGGAACGCAGCTAGGGCGGGGCGATGGCCCTAGAATTCGGTGGGAGCCGGGGCATACAGCCAGCCTTGCAGCAGATGTCCTAGGGCTTGACCAATGCCCTGAAGCAGTTCAGGAGCTGTGGTCTTGGGTGGCGGCTGCCGCCACCATTGATCGGTGGTTTCACACAGGCGATATCCCAGGCCAAAGCTGTGACGTTGATCTTGGGCCGTCACGGCTATCGGGGAACTGGCCAAGGCATCCACCAGAGCTACCAGGGATCGCCACAGGTACTGGTCGGTCGCTGACCGGGGGGCTAGGGCGGCAAGCCAGTCCTCTGGAACAAGGGTGGGGGCATGGGTGCCAGAACGGTGGGCCAGACAGTGGCAGCGCATGTGGGTATATTGCAACAGCGCTAGGGGAGAAAGCTGGAGTTTCTGGGCGAGGGGAGCTTGTTGTTGGGGAAAAGGGATCGTGACTGGGGCTACGGGGATGGGCGGGGGCGGTGGGCAGTGCTGGGTAAAGTGCCACAGCCAAAGGCCTAGGGCGGTGGCCGTGGGGCGTAGAATCATTTGGCCGCTGGGCAGGCTGTGGACAGCGGTGTGGGCTTGGATCGTGCCCCCAATCTGGGATGGGTCAGGAAAGACCTGGCCCGGTGGGGTGGGAATAGAGGACTCGACCCAGGCGGCTACCAAATCGGCGGTAAGGGAGGCAGAACGAGGGTTAGAACCGTCTATGGGCCGATGGAGATAGGCAATCGCTTGGCGGTCGCGGCTGAGGTGAAGGGTGGGGCGAGGAACGGCTAGGGGAATGGGATGGCTGTCTTGCCTGGGTGACCCATCGGCCCGCACCATCACAGCAGCCAAGGCATTGGCCAGTATCCCTTGCAGGGACAGATCCATTGGCCATCCGGCCACCTGAGTATGATCCCTAGAAGCCAAAGCCCTGATTGAACTCGTCGCGGGTCATGGGCTGGCTTACCTCCAAACCTTCTCCCCCAAGCAGAGTGAGGGGTTGGCCATCCACCGAAATCCACACCGGGGCCGTGGGGTCAAAGGCGGTGGCGGTGTAGATCACCTGGCCCAGGCGTCCGGCCATGGAGGCGCTACCGCCCCCGCTGGTGAAGGTGGCAGACAAGTCGATATGGATGCCGTCGGCTTCTACGGTGACGTCTAGCAGTTGGGTTGGGGCCGGAATGGTGGTGAAGGTGTCTTGGGCAGGGTCGCCCGTTTGGGACAGCAGGCTGTCGAAGGCGGCTTTAACCTGCATATCGGGGGAGGCATCGTCAGGTACCGGAATGGTTTCGGGCACTAGCGCCAGTTGGCCGTCCTGATCCTTCAGCCAGAAGATTTGCCCAGATTGCTCGGTGGCAGGGGCCGGAGTTGTTGGATTCTGCTGGGCGACTTCTGGGGGCAGGGCCTCGGGGGAAGTCGTGCCCGCTGGGGGCAGGGTCGGTGATTGTTCCGGTTGGCTAGGGCTGGTTTCTAGGGACGGAAAATCGACGATGGGAGGGACAGGATTGAGGCTGCGCCAGGTCAACCAAGCCACCGATCCCCCAGAGGCAACCACTAAGGTGGCTAATCCCGCCGCCACACCCAGGGGAATACGACGCAGTTTATCTTTGTAGTCCATGGGGGCCTCCAAACGAGATGACACTGTCAGGCTAGATCAGATTTCTCCCAATTATGGCGTTGGTGGGACAGCTTCCCCGGCTGTCTGTGGCGGTGGCACCGTGGGTTGCTGCAAAAACGGCGAGTCGGGTTCTAGGCGGGCAAAAACGGCTAGGTCTAGCTCGCTATCGCGGACAGTGAAAGCCAGTATTCGGGAGGTCAACCCCCAGGCTTCTAGCCGCCGGAGAGAGAATTCTTGGCTTGCCCCCTCGGTGAGGCTAGTCACCAGTTCCGGTGGGGCCAGTTCCCCGTCAATCTCTAGCTGGGGCTGAATCAGCTCTAGCCGATGGCCATTAATAACCCCAATTCCCGTTTCTAGGGTGATGGGAATGGTTTCGGCCAGCACCCGATCCTCCAAATCTAGCACCAGTCGCAAGCGATTGTTGGCCAAAAACGTCAGGCTGGGGTTAGCGAGACCGTAGCGCCGCTGTTCTCGTTCACCGATGTCTCCTGGCAGGTTGAACCGCAGGGTATCCAGCCAGGTTTGCACTTGGGGCGAGGCTAAAAAGGCGTTGATGTCGTTGTCTTCTAGGCGCAGGCGCAGGGCGGCTTGGGCGGGGGCATTGAGCTTGAGTTCTCCCCGCTGTAAGGCCCCCACATCCACGGCGACTGGGTCGGTTTCGAGGTCGATGGCGGCAATCCGCAGGTTAGGCAGTTGACGAGGATAGACCCCCCGTGCGGCTACTCGCGCCCGGTCAATGCGGCCATTCACAAGGCGAAAGTTGGGCACATTATCAATCCGCACATAGAGATTATCCACCTCAGCCACCTGGCGACGTAGGGAATCGGCGGCGAGGCTATCCAACACCACTCCGGCGGGGGCCACCAAGGCCATCAGGGCACTGGCAAAAATGGCTACTATATCCATGGGCGTTTTTTCCTGTTCACCGACTGTTGAAACCGACTGTTCATTCGTTCGGGGGGAGCCTGAGAAGCCACAGTTCTGCCCAAGGCATTCAGAGAAACCTGTTCAGAGTGGCTTGCTCCAAGTGAGTCCCGACGCGAGTTGTTCAATAGCTTACCAAACTAGAGAAAAGGCCATGGGTTAGCATGGAAAAGGGCCGGATTTCGTCTTTCCCTGGCCATTTACACCATGATCACCTCCTCCGATGCCCCATCCTTAGGCAACCAGTACGGGGATCTAGCCATTGCCAAAACCCGTGAAGCTCCCCTCGAAAAATGGCCTAGCCCCAGCCAAAACCGCTACACCATTCACCTAGAACACCCCGAATTCACCGCCCTCTGTCCCCGGTCGGGCTATCCTGACTTTGGCACCATAGTGGTGGACTACTACCCCGGAGAGTGGGTGGTGGAACTCAAGGCCTTCAAACTATTTATCAATTCCTTCCGCAACGAGCGCATTAGCCATGAGGCCGTCACCAATGCCATTTTGGATCGCCTGTGGGAGGAACTGGTTCCCCAAGGCATCCGAGTCATTGGCGACTTTACTCGACGGGGGGGCGTTAAAACCGTCATTACCGTTAAAAAGGGCAACTGCGACGACTTCGAGCCCTATCAGGCTAACCCCCTCTAGGGCTCCCCAGCGCCAAACCCCATACGCCCCTCTCCTAGAAATGCTACTGCTTATACATAAGTCTCTATCCTGCTTTGATCCGAGGGTTGATCCCCCCTAGCCCCCCTTTTTAAGGGGGGAATCGGATTCAAAGACCTCCTTTTTAAAGGGGGTTTAGGGGGATCTCCAAGGACTTGCGGCACGAAAACAAGATGTGTATACGCCGTAGCCCCGGGGGCGAGGAACTTTGATCGACTCTGGCTCCCCTTTCCCCATGGGAGAGGGGCTGGGGATGAGGGTCAGCCTTGACTGACTGCCCCCTATGGCAGACCAGCATGGTCGGAGATGAGGCCAAATTCTTTGAGGGCGGGGAGAAAGTTGTGATTTTCGTGGCTGGGGCGGCTGAGTTTCACCAGGGCAAACCGCTGGAGTGGGCTGAGGGATTGCCATTGGGCTACGGTGAGGGCGAGGCCCAGAACCTCGGTTCGCTGCTGCACCGATGGGGGAATACCATCCGCCCGATGCCAGGGTGGATGGGGGTCTACCGCTAGGGTTTTGAGGGGGCCGCTGTGGTGCTGATCGACCAAGGTAGCCAGGTAGTTGCCATAGGCGACGATGGCCTCTGGTTGGTCGCAGGGGCGATCTATCAACTGCTGGCGCTCGGCCCGGTCAAACTGGTTCCACTGGGCTAAGGATAGCTTAATGCCGCAGGTATCTAGCTTTAGCCGCACCCCCATGGGTACGCAGTGGAGGGTATCGGCAAAATCGAGTTCAAAACGAAATAGGCTGGAGGTGTCGGCCATGGTTTGCCTCGGTTCAAAACGTTAGGAATCAAGCAATGGACCCCTGAGGTAGGGTAGCGGATCGAGCGACCTTAGGGTCTGTAATCCAATAAGATCAACCCCTCATTGTGCTGTCGCCATCTCGATAGAACCAGGGGTTTAAGCCCCTGACCACGGTCGCCACGGTCGCCAGCCTAGGGTGGCGGGGAGGGCTTCCTGGCGCACATAGCCCACCAGGTAATCGTGGGCCAGTTGGTAGCGGGGATCGGGGCTGGCGGAAATGCAAAACACCACCCCCGATCCCACCAATACCTCTAGCACTAGGGTAATTTGCCCCAGGCTGTAGACCATGCCGCGCAGGGAAAGATCGGTTTCTAGGTCGGCTTGGCTTTTTTGGGGGCGGTAGGGGCGCTGATCGCGGTCGATATCCGTGAGCAGGTAGAGTAGGGCCTGGGCCAGTAGGGCGTTTTCGGTGCCACAGTCTTCTACCACCGCCGCCAAAAAACGCTGCACCAGGGTTTCCTTGGGCTGGGGGCCGATCTGACGATAGACGGCGAGGCAATCAATGCCCTCTTGCTGAAGCTGGGCCCCCACCACCTGAAGCTCAATGGGGCTGATCTCGTCATCTACGGTCAAATCCTGCACCAGTTGGTCAATTAGGGCTTCTTCTAGGTAAAAAAAGGCCCCTTGGCTGAGCTGCCGAATCAAGGTTTTGGCCTCATGGGGCTGAAGGTTGCCGAGGTAGTGGCGGTAGTCGCGGCTGAGGATGTCGTGGTTCAGCATATCCAGGTCAAAACCACGCTCCAGTTCTAGGAGGTAGTGCAAGGCATCTTCGCGCAGGGCTAGCACCACCTTCAGGTAGGGCGTATTGAGGCAATCGACCAAAAATTGGTAGAACCCGCGCCGCCGATGCAGGGGGGAAACCTCCGAAAAAAATTCCTCCAGTTGGTCAAAGATGAGCACCAGTTGCAGGTGCCGCTGCTGGGGTAGGGTTTTGAGACGGTCTAGAAGGGCGGGGGCGTTGGTCGGGCAAGCCCCATGGGATATGGCCCACTGGTTAAGGGCTTGTTCTAGGGCTTGGCTCAACGCCTGAGTCCAGGGGCGGTAGTTGTTAACCACCAGTGCTAGAGTAGCGCGCCCCTCTGGGAAAGCCTTGGCTAGGGCCGGCAGTAGCCCACCGTAGATCATCGAGCTTTTGCCCACTCCAGAAGGCCCATGGAGAATCACCAGGCGGTAGCGAGGTTGCCCCAGTCGTTCCACCAAGGCTTCCACCTGTGCCCGACGGCCCGATGCTTCGATAGCTGGTGCTATGTCCTTCGCCAGCCCTGGGGCAGTTACCTGAGCAGGATGGGCACGAATTGGCCCTGCCCCCCAAAATGCCCGTAGCTTAAACTGGGTGTCTAGCTGACGCTGCTGCTGCTTAATGGCAAAAGCTTGCCGATAGTCACCCTGGTGATAATACTGCTGATGCAGGGCAGCAAGGATCTGGCGATGGAGGCCTAAATCTCGCTGGGGCTGAGCCTGTTGACGAGCCTTCTCTAACCAGAAAATGGCCGCTGCCGATTGGCCCTGGGCCAGCTTTCCCCTGGCCATCAAGTAAAAGTACCAGCCCCGCTGATATTGGCCAGCCACCGTCAACCCAGAGTAGGCAGACGGGGAAGAGACCACCGAAGCAGGCGAGGGGGAATCGGGGCCAGAGGGTGGAGAGGCCGGACGATCCACCGCCTCAGCAATTTTGAGGATGGTGAGGGCCGTGGTCACTGAAGCCTCTGCCTGATCCCAGTTCTCCTGAGCCAAGGCCACCTCGGCCAAATAGCCATGATCGCGGGCAAGGCGCACCGCATCGCCCCGGTGCAGCGTTACCCCTTCCTGGGCCAAAGCCTCCAGCCCAGACCAGTCTCCCAGTTTCTGGCGCACCTCCGCCAGGGGATGAAGAAAGCGCCCCACCAATTCCCCTTGGCCACTGTGCCGAAAGCCTTGCAAACAGGCCAGGAAATGGCCCTCAGCTTGCTGAAGCTGATAGCGATATAGGGCATCGGGGTGTCGATTGGCTTGGAGGGCGGCCCAACTGCGCCAGGTAACCCCTAGGTAAAAGTGGAGGACAGCCCGTCGGTCGGAGTGGCTAGGGCTGGGGCGATACAGGCCATGGCGTGGGGATAGGAAAGCCGAAAACGCTAGATCCTGACAGGACGGCCCAGCTTGATTCGGCCCCTCCTCAGCCCAGTAGGCCAAACTGTGGTCGAAGTGGTAGCGGGCTAGGTCAAGATCGCCCCGGCTGAGGGCATCTCGTCCCTGGAGAAAATCCAAGCTGGCCTGTAGTTCGGGGGTAATGGGCTGTTGGGCTTGGGCCAGTTCTGCCAGGGCCACGGTTAGCTCGGTGCGCAGGGGCGATCCCCGCTGATAGCGATCCACGCCTGCCGCTGCCAAGCTGTCATCCCCTAGGGCCAGCATGGTGCCAAACAGGGCGTTGGCCTGGTGGTGGAGGGCTTCGATGAGGGCAGGGATAGGATAGCGAAAGACAATGGGTGACCCCGCAAAACTTTTGAAGTCGGGGGCATAGCGGCTGAGGGCAGCCATGGTCGCGTCATTGACCCAGAACACAACGGGCTGCGGGAAGGTCTGGGGAAAGGCATCGCGGCCTAGGTTGGCGGATTTTAGCAGGCCATCGGGGGCACGGATATCGATTAGCCCCGTCACCAGCAAAGCCTGATTGGCCACCGCCCGGTCTGCGATGGCCGCCCGCAGGTTTTGGGTGCCGGGGGCGAGGGGAATTTCTACCGCCGCCGTCGTAGCCTGAAGGTGCTGCACTAGGATGGTTTGCAGCCGTCGATACTGACACTGGGCCAACACCAGAGAAAACCGATGGGGCCGCAAGGTCAAGGTTCGCCGCAGTTCTGCCAAAGCGGCTTGGTTGTAGGCCACTAGCGCCTCTGGGGTATTGGCCTGACTCATGGCTGGGGGCGTTGGGCCAGCCATGTCCGGTAGGGATCGCTCTCCGCTAGCAGGGGATTAAGACCAAACCAGCGCCCCTGGTCGTCGCGATATTCGTAGAGAAATAGGCTCCGCACCAGTAGGTTATAGTCCGCATCCCCCTGCACCGCCTGGTTGCTCACCGCTCGCAGCAGGGTTGCCCACTCCTCATCACTGATTAACCCCTGAAGGCTGTCCCGCTCGTTCCGAATGACCGCATCGAGGGTGGATCGGGGAAAGGGCGGATCCTGTTTACGCAAGCAGCCATCTAGCAGCCGCACCAGGTTACGCATGTGGCCCCCACTGGCCATACACAGGTGATCGAGGGTGTCGAGATGATCAAACACCAGCCCCACATGATCTAGCCGTTGTTGATCATCGAGGTCAGGGAAGGCCCGAATGAGCACCATCTGGCGCAGCAAGGCCAACCCCGCCGGATAGGGCCGACCATGGCGATCATGCAGGGGCACCATCGGCAACACCACCGGGCTGGTGCCAAAGCGGTTGGTCAGCCGCAGCAGGTCATTAGAAAACATTAAGTCTAGGGGAATGGTGTAAATCACATGGCAATCCAACTGTTTGAGTTGATCCCCCCGATCTACAAACAAATATTGGGCCTGAAGCTGCCCCTGGGGCTTGGCGGTATTATCTAGCCGATCTAGGTTGTCAAGGATAACCACTAGGCGCTCCTGCCCCCGCTGGCGCAGGGCCGCATTGGCCGGGGCCAGCAGTTCCTCATTAATGGCGGTGATGATAGTTTTGGTGCGTGGCTCTAGGTATTGCCGCAGTTGGCTCCGCAGGTCAGGGCTTTCCTTAACGGAGGCCGTCAAGTTGGCGATGCCCGCTGAAAGGCTGATTTCCGATAGTGCTAGGGGCGTGTTTAGGGCCTCCTGAAGGCGCTGAAAGAGATCCCTTAGATAGGGCGTCTTCACGAGCAGTCCGAGGGCTTCTAGATGGCCGCTAATGTTATGGGCGATGCTCAGCAAAATGTCGGATATATCCACATCCGCCATTTCTAGATCGCGATCCGACTCAAAGTAAACCACTTCGTAGCGGTGACGCTCTAGGGCATTTTTAAGGCGAAAGAGTTCTGTAGACTTGCCACAGCCAATATGGCCCGTGAATAACTGAGTTGTGGGCCGATCCCCAGACAACCGCGTTATTTTGCGCTCCAATTCTTGCACCAGATCGCCACCCCGGACCGCCGAGAAATTGACGTAGTAGCGCTGATCGCGTAGCGGTTGGGTGGGGTCGCAGGCATCGTAAAACAACCTGAGATTGAGCATAGGCCAGGAAATCTAGGGGAAAATAGGGCGGGGCAACGGCCACCCCTACTCCCATCCTACCTGGAGAGTTTAGCGTCAGGACGGCAGCCCCGTTGCCCCTAGGGTGCTCCCCCAAGCAACCCCAACATCCTGCCCTTGGGAAACCCATCCCCATTTCGTCTATCCCGAACACTTTAGGCTTACATTTTTTAATAGTCTTAGTGAAGCGTTATATTAAGAGAAGCAAGCGCATTAAGCACAAAATTCATGGTTGTCGCGTCAGACCTCACCGCCTTACACCAGCGTGGGTTGACAGGCGATGCTCAAATCCTGAGGCAAATTTTTGACTCTGTTGATGCTGCCAGTTGCCCGCACACCTACAATTTCCATATGCATACGGTGTGCTCCGACGGCAAGCTAACTCCCGCTGCCCTCATGGAGCAGGTCATTGCCATCGGCCTACACGCCTTTGCTATCACCGATCACCATAGCCTGCGTGGCTACCACCAAGCCAAAGCTTGGTTAGAGGATTGGCGCTGGCGGCATCCCACTCCCCTGGGGCAGCGCCGCGCTGATCGGCCTTGGGGCAGTGCGCCGCGCCTGTTCACCGGAGTCGAAATTAATGCCCTGCTGGCGGATACCGAAGTGCATTTGCTGGGCTATGGGTTTTCGCCCAGTCACGAGGCTATCGAGCCTTACCTGCAAGGATCTGCCCCACGGGGCACGATGAAGTCTGCCGCCGCCGTTATTCGCGCTATCCAGGCCGCTGGAGGACTAGCGGTATTGGCCCATCCCGCCCGCTACCGGAGGCCTGCCGATATGCTCATTGCCCAGGCCGCCGACCTCAATATTGATGGCGTTGAGGCCTACTACGCCTACAACAACCCCGACCAGTGGGTTCCCTGCCCTCGCCAAACACCCCTCGTCGAAACCCTAGCCCGTCGCCACTGCCTGCTAACCACCTGTGGCACCGATACCCACGGGGCAGACTTACTGCGTCGGATCTAGCCCTTCGTAGCCCTGGCCCATCCCCATTGATACCCCAATCTCGCCGTAATGCTCCTATCCTAGGAAACGTGGCTTCAGCCCTGGGATAGCGCCATGCAGATTTTGTCCGTCAGCCTCCAAAACTTTAAAGCTCACCAAGATCGGCACTTTGAGTTTCAGCCAGGAACCAATGCCATCTGCGGCGAAAATGGGGCCGGAAAAACCAGCATTTTGGAGGCCATTGCCTGGGTATTGTTCAACTACCAGGGCGATTATGCCAAGGAAGACCTGATTCGCAACGGCAGCAACAACGCCCAGGTGACGGTGGCCTTTGTGTCTAACTTCGACAATCGCACCTACTCGGTGCAGCGCTGCACCCAAAAGGGCTACCTCCTATTTGACCCCCAGCGGGATGAGCGGTTGCCCTATGTCCGCATTAAAGATGAGGTGTTGCCCTGGCTGCGGCAGCATTTGGGGGTAAGCCCAACGACGAACCTGCCCCAGTTGTTTGCCCGCACCGTGGGCGTGCCCCAGGGCACCTTTACCGCAGACTTTCTGCAAACCGCCGAGCAGCGCAAGGCCGTCTTCGACGCCATCCTCAAGGTGGAGGAGTATAAGCAGGCCTACAAACAAATGAATACCCTGCGCCGCTATGCCGAGGATCAGGTGGATCAGGTGAAGCGCCAGATTCAGCAGTACGAGGAATCCCTAACGCTCTGGGACGAGTTGGCCCAACGTCAGCAGGGACTGACCCAGGAAATCCAGGTTGCCGAGCAGCGGTTGACTGGGCTACAGCAGGATCTCCAGGGGCTTCAGGCCGAGCGAGATGCAGTGAAGGCCCTGGCCCAGCAGGTGCAAGCCCTCAGCCAACAGCGGCAAACCCTCGCCCTCCAACGGCAAACTAAGGAAAAGGAGCTGGCGCGGCTTCAGGGCTTGGTGCAGCAGGCTCAGCAGGCGGTAGAGATTTGTACGGCCAATCGCACGGCCTATGACGGCTACCAGGCCGCCGAAAAAGCCCTGGCAGAACTCAACCAGCGCCAGAACCAGCGCCAAGCCCTGCAACGCCGCTACCAAACCCTGCAAACCACCTACGGCCAAAAACAGGCAGAACTAGCCCGCTGGCAAACCCAGATCGAAACCTTGGATCAAACGGCCCGTGAGGTGGAAGCCCTCAAACCCCTGGTGGCCCAGCAGGATCAAATTGAGGCTCAACAGCGAGACTACCAGGCCCAACGGGATCGACTTCAGGCGGTGGAGGCGCAGATTCAGGCCCTTCGACAACAGCAAAAGCGCTTGGAACAGCAGCAGCGTCAGGTGAGCCAAGCCCAGGCACGCTTGGCTCAGCTTCGGCCTGCGGTTCAGGAAATTACCGGACTGGAGGAACAGCGGGATCGCTTGCAACAGCAGCTTAGCCGCCTCGCCGCTGCCCGCCAGTTTGAGGCGGACATTCAAACCCTCGTCACCCACAGCCGCCAACAGCAACAGGCCCAGGCAGTGGATATTCAAGACATTTTGGCGGAATTTGAGACCTTAATTCGCAGTGTGCCGCTGATTTCTGGAGAAACCGTCCAAAAGCTGCAAACGGCTCTGCAAGATGCTTCGGATCTCCATGGCGAACTGCTGTCTGCCCTCGATAGCATTCTGCGGGATTTGGCCGACCAAACCGATGAAACCAGCCTTCAGAGCAGTCTGAAAGGCCTAACCAGTGACCTACAAAAGCGCTACGGTTGGCGGGCCGAACTGGAGCAGGAGGAGGCTCTGAGTACCCAGGCCGACCAGCTTCAGCGGGAACAAACCTCTCTGACGGATCAGATCGCCACCCTCACCCAGCAGTTAGAACAACGGGCCACGTTGGAGGTCGCCCTTCAAGATCTCGATAAAGCCCTAGAAACCCTCGGCCATCCGCGTCAGAAGCAGGCCATTTTTCAGCGCACCCTGCAAGATCGGGTCAAAGTAGAGAAAACCTGTGCTGACTTAACCGCTCAGCAGCAAGCCATGACCCAGCAGATGGCCGACCTGACGGCGCAACTGGAGGCGTTTCAATCCCTAGAAGCCGACATCGCCGCCCAGCAGACCCAGCGCAGCACCTACCAAGCCCCCTACGAGCAATACCTCCGCAACCGCGACCAGGCCAACCAGTGCAACCCCCTAAAGCGAGAACTGGGCACCACCGAAACCGATTTGGCACAGATCGAAGCCCAGCGCCTCGACCTAGAAACCCGCTACACCGAAGCCATCGCCACCTACGACCCTGCCCAGGCCGAAGCCCTGGAAACCCGCTATGCCACCCTCAAAACCGAGGCCGACCAACTGGCAGGGAGCCTGCCCCAACAGCGCCAGCGCCTCGCAGACTTGGATCAACAACTGGCGGGCCTCGCTACCCTGGCCGAAAAACGGGATGCCGCCCAAGAAGAACTGAAGGCCAAGGAAAAAATCAAGCGCTTCGTGAACTTTGCCCGCAAAGCCTATAACGAAGCTGGTCCCCGCATCACCGAGCAGTACGTCCGCAGCATTTCTGTACAGGCAGATCGACTGTTTCGGGAATTGCTCAACCGCCCCGATGTAGCCCTGGAATGGACGCGCGACTACGACATTGTGGTGCAGGATGGCCCCCACCAGCGGCGGTTTGTGAACCTTTCTGGCGGCGAACAAATGTGTGCTGCTCTGGCCGTTCGCCTTGCCCTGCTGAAGGTGTTGGCCGACATCGACATCGCCTTTTTTGACGAGCCCACCACCAACATGGACAAACCCCGTCGTCAGGGCCTCGCGGAAGCCATCAGCCGCATTAAGTCCTTCAACCAACTGTTTGTGATCAGCCACGACGACACCTTTGAAAGCATCACCGAAAACGTCATCCTGGTGGAGCGGGAAGGCTAGCGGTGATGTGGCTAGGCCCTAAACCGTGGCCAGCTCAGGAACGGTGGCATAAACAACTGGGGTGCTATCCACCGCACAATAGACTTCCGCCGAGTTGTTGGGGCTTTCGATTAACTTCACCTTATGCAGGCTAGCCCCTAGGACGGCGATGGGCGCTTGCAGCAGGTCGCGGATGTGGACGGCAATATTTTCGGCGGTGGGTACTACTTCGGCAAAGTAGGGAATGTCTTTGTTTAAGAAGGTGTGGTCGAAGGGTTCGACCACGGTGTCGTCGATGACGGTTTGCAATTGGGCCAAGTCTACCAGCATTCCGGTGCGGGGGTCGATTTGGCCCTTCACCGTCACTTCCAAATGGTAATTGTGGCCGTGGCCGTGGGGACGGGCGCATTTGCCGTAGATTTCGCAGTTTTCTTCGTAGCTCAGCTTGGGCGATGCCAGCCGATGGGCGGCACTGAAGTGGGTGCTAATCGTAAGGTAGGCTTCCATGGCATTTCCTTGATAATCGGCCCAGAGTTCGGGGTGTTCAAACAGTTGAATATTGACAATCGGCAGGTGAGGAATGAGGCGATCCCAAATCACCTTGGCGAGAAATTCGGTGGTGGGCAGGGTGTGCTGAAATTCGGGCCACACGTCGTTTAGGTAGGCAAAATCAAGCTGGCTGGTCACCTCTTGCTTGATGACGTGCTTCACATCCGAGAGGTTGAGCACCATGCCATACTCATCCAGGTCGCCCTCCATGGCCACATAGAGCACATAGTTGTGACCGTGGCCAGGAGCCTTGGCGCAGGGGCCAAACTGATCGGCGTTAGCCGTCTCTGAGATCTCTGGCAGCCAGTAGCGATGACTGGCCGAGAACTCCGCTCGACGATTAATAAGGCATTTCATAGACTGTAACGTTGCTTTAAGAAGCGTAAATTTTGAGCAACAAATCCCCCCTTCAGCATAGTCTAAATCGATTCGCTTTTCTGTGCTTCGGGGCGGGGGGGATCATGGCCCCATGAAGCATTGAAGGTATTGACAATAAACGATAGAGTCCTCCCAGGGCCGGGGTTGGAACGTTAAGCATCCTGCCGGGCTATGTTGCCGAGGCCGTCGTTTACCCCAGGATGGCGACGATTCATCCCAGGCTAAGCAAGTTTCTAAATCTAGCGATTGGTAAAGTTTTACAGACCGGCTGCGGCTCACCTTAAGCCTGAAAACCCTTGTCAACATTGGGCTTCCTGCCCTGAGAGCGTCAATTAGGTCAAATCTCATGAGTTGTTGACATCCGAAGATTTTCGTAAAATCGAATACAGAATATCTCGAACGTTCATCTTGGCTGCTCCAGGGAGTGATGTGTGTCCTCCCCATGCCCAAGACGGAAGTAAGGAGCTGACTCCTGAAGGAACGCGCCCATTCTGAGCCGTTGTAAATCCTTTTTTGACAGGAGCGTTTATGAAACTGTGCTATCGCGGGGTTGAGTACGATTACAATGCGCCCTCCCTGGAGATGAAAGAAAGTGAGGTGACGGGGTGTTATCGAGGCCGTACCCTTCATTTTTCCTATCCTAGCCATGTGCCTGTGCCCCAGCCCGTGGCCCGCTATACCTACCGTGGCGTTGGCTATGCCACTACGGCCCAAGGTCAGCCCCAACCCCTCAGCGTCGGCGTCGAGGGTGAGGTTCGCCAGGAAGTTCGCCAGTCAGTATTTCAGGGCATCAAGGGGGCAAACAGCCCGATTATGCAAGCCCGTCGTCATCTGCTGATGGAATCGACCCTGGCCCATCGCACCAATATGCAGCGGTCTTTGGATCATCGCCTTGCGGTGGCCAAGGCTCAAGGGAACGATCACCTAGTACAGCAGCTTCAAGAAGAACTGCATCAACTGGCCTAGGGCTAGGGGAAATCACAGGTGCTTTAGCCTTTTCATCGCAGGTGCTTTAGCCTTTTAAAGTTGCGCTGTAGCTGGAGCAGCCCAAGGGCATCCGCAAGGGTGCCCTTTTTCTGTAGGGTGGTGGTGTCGCTGTAGCGCGTTAGGTGGCCAAGGTGTGGCGGCACTCCTTCAGCAGGGGTAAGCTCACCGGGTTGAGTATCAGCCACATCATCCGCAAGGAAGACCGTGTATCAGTTTGCCCTTACTCCGCTGCCCCCCGAATCGATGTCTAATGCCTTGATCCTAGGGCAATCGACCCCAGCCCAGGGGTGTCTGTGGCGAGATGGGGCGGTGGTGGCCCGTGGCTTGCTGTGGTGGGATGGGGGAATAGGTCGCCTCGGACAGTTGCAGGCCGCTGACACCGAGGTGGCCGTGGCGTTTTTGCACCAAGCCTGTGCCACTTTGCGGCAGCGGGGCTGCACCTTTGCCCTCGGCCCAATGGATGGCGACACCTGGCATGACTATCGCTGTGCCCTCCATTGGCAGGCTGGCCCACCATTTTGGGGCGAACCCCAGACTGATCCACGCTGGGTGACTTGGTTCACCGAAGCTGGATTTGACCCCGTGGCCCAGTATGAGTCTCGCCTGTGTCTAGATTTGACCCGCACCCATGCCCCCCGCCGCCGCCGCCATCCCCAAGCCTCTATCCAGATTCAGTCGGCCCAGGGGGAGGATATGGAAATGGTACTGCCCAAAATTTATGCCCTGGTGATGGCTAGCTTTCGACGACAGCCCTTCTTTCAACCCTTGCCGGAAACCACCTTTGCCCAATATTTGCAGCCTCGCCTTGCCTCCATCGATCCGACCCTGGTGCAGTTGGCCTGGGCTGGGAGCCGCCTGGTGGGGTTCCTGCTGGCCATGCCCGATCCCCTCGCCTCAGACCATCGGCAGATGATTGTAAAAACCCTGGCGGTTTGGCCCCAGCGCACCTATGCGGGGTTGGGGTATGCCCTGCTAGAAGCCGCCCATCAAGCCGGATTTTGCCAAGGCTACAGGCAAGCTATCCACGCGCTGATGCATCGCCAAAATCCCTCCTGTAACCTCAGTCGTCGCTATAGCCAGCCCTTTCGGGACTATGTGCTGATGGGTAGGCCCTTGGCTTCCCCCTTGGCTTCCGTTGAAGCAATAAAAAACCCAGCTGTCCAGAGCTGGGTTCGAGATGAAATGGGGTATTGAAGGGTCTAATTTAAGGTTTTGATTTAAGGGTTGTATTCATCGCCCTTGTGGGGCTTAGTATCGCCGATGGTAGCAGAGAAACTTAAAAACCGGAGGTCTGTTGACGCTTCTGTTTGTGAATCTTGACATTGACGACGCTGTTTTTAGCCTAGACCCTGTCCTTGGCTCTGTCCGTTACGCTGGTTACGGTAGGATCGCCCCCTTGTTGCAGCAGTGGCCGATATTCGTCAAGCGAATACCAACGATAAATAACTACAAAGATGTATCAAAAACAACAGATTTGACGACGATTCCTAGCGCTTATTAAGGGCTGAGTCGTTTCAGATTGAACGTCGTTTTTAGTGATTATTTGAGGAGTTGCACCGTGACTCAGCCGTCGGAAGATCTACAACCATCCCCCGAAAATTCTGGTTTTTTGGGCCAAATTGCCAACTTTTTTGATTTCGCGGGCCATCGTACGAACCTGCGCACCGAGGTGATCGCTGGGGCCACCAGCTTTGTTACCATGGCCTACATTTTAATTGTGAACCCCGATATTCTGTCGGCGGCGGTGTTCCTCAACGAACCCGGCGATCTATTCAGCGAACTGGTGATGGCCACGGGTATTTCCTCTGCCATTGCCACACTGATTATGGGCCTCTATGCCAAGTTTCCCTTTGTGCTGGCCCCTGGCATGGGCATCAACGCCTACTTTGCTTTCACCGTGGTACTGGGCCTGGGCATCGACTGGCGGGTGGCCCTAGCGGCGGTGCTCATTGAAGGAATTCTCTTCATTTTGCTCACCATCTCGAACATCCGCAGCAAAATTGTAGAGGCCATTCCCGACGCAGTTAAACACGCCACCACCGCCGGAATCGGCATTTTCATCGCCTACATCGGCCTCAAAAATGCTGGGATTGTCGTCGCTTCTGAAGCCACCTTCACCACCCTGGGTGCCCTGAAGACCCCCTCCACCGCCGTGGCGATTCTGGGTCTGTTGGTGACATCGGCGCTGTTTGCCCGTCGTGTGACGGGGGCACTGCTGTGGGGCATTTTGGGCACCGCCATCTTTGCCTGGGTATTTGGGGTAGCCCCTTGGCCTACGGGGGTGGTGGCTATCCCCAGCGCTCCAGTGGATCTGGTTGGCCAAGCCTTTAACGGCCTAGGCGAACTGTTGCGGATCAACTTCTGGGAGATGATCAGCATCGTTTTTGTGTTCCTGTTTGTGGATTTGTTCGACACTATCGGCACCCTCACGGGGCTAGGTTCCAAGGCCGGATACATCCAGCCTGATGGCAAATTTCCTGGCGTCGAAAAAGCTTTCATGGCCGATGCCGTGGGCACGACCGCCGGGGCTATTCTGGGCACCTCCACCGTCACCACCTACATCGAATCTGCCTCAGGCATCTACGAGGGGGGACGCACAGGGCTCACTGCCGTGGTTGCCGCTCTACTGTTTTTGGTGGCGATGCTGTTTATTCCCTTCTTTGCGGGCATTCCCTCCTTTGCCACCTCCCCGGCCCTAATTTTGGTAGGGGTGATGATGATGTCTGCCACCCGCATGATTGACTGGGATAATCCCGCCGACGCCATCGCCGCCTTTCTCACCATTGTGGTGATGCCGCTGGCCTTCTCCATCGCTGAGGGGTTGGCCATGGGCTTAATTGCCTATCCTGCCATCAAAGCTTTCCAAGGCAAGGCCAGCGAAACCACCCTCGGCATGTGGATTTTGGCCGCTGTTTTTGTACTACGCTACGTCTTTATCGCAGAGTAGGGGCTGATCGAGACATCGGCATCGCCCTGTCGGCATTGGCACAGTACAGGGCGATACTTTTCTATGTTGAGACTCGGGTTTGTAGTGTCCAGCCCGATCGCCTGACACATCTCTAAAATAACCTGAGTTCGGGATAAGCCCAAGACTTCAATAGTCAGCAATCGTCTTTCTACGTGCCCTAGTCGCCCTCACCCCCAACCCCTCTCCCACGAGGAGAGCTAGAAAGGCTCAAAATCCCTCTCCCTTGGGGAGAGGGATTTTGGGTGAGGGCTAAAGCGCAAGTCGAAACTGTCCTTAAGGAACGCAGATTCAAATCTGAAGTGCAACACTCTGTCTCAGAGCCGCTGTCAGCCTTCGCGGTCATGACCACAACCAGGAACATGGTAAAGCGCAGCACAGCAGGCTATAGGTCTCCTTTATAGGCTTAGTATTAGATCCATGGCTGTAAGCGGATTTGAGCAGGTGTTGCACTTCAACCTTGAATTGGCCGAACCACCAATTAAGTCAGCAATTTCTTGTTGAGTTCTGCCATCATTGCGCGGTACTGAACTGCTAAAGTGGGATACTTTTTAGACTGCTTGCTATACAAGGATTCTGGGCGACAGAAAATCAAGGATCATACTTTTAGAGACCAGTGCCCATTGCGTAATAGCAACATCAGAATTTGCTCTCCAAGGTCAGGATTTTCATGGAATTTCAACGGCTTCTGAAGCTCTTGATTTTCTTCCAAGGTTAAATAATTTCTGACTCCCATAGTTTACTCCGATGTTTGATGCGGTATACGCAGTTTAGAGGCCTAGCAGCTTAGCTATAACCGGGGCCGAAACCGCCAAAAGCAAGACTGTTCAGACCTTCCTAATGTCAAGGAATGCTGCTATCTGTAAACGCATAATACGTTTACTTGGTGGGTTAGGGGAGATGGGCTATAGCTTTAAGGAAGCCTTGGTAGATCACAAACTCTCTTTACTGCCCTCAGCTTGGCCATCACCCTAAATCCCTCTCCCAAGCTGGGAGAGGGACTTTGAAGGACTTCCGGCTCCCCTCTCCCAGGGGGGGGAGAGGGGCTGGGGGTGAGGGCCAAGCCCATACGAAGAGACATCTTTGTGATCTACTGAGCCTGCCCCGACGGCAAATCTCCAGAAACCCTACAGAGGCCGATAGACTCGGTAATTAATATTAGGGAAGATATTGTCCACCGCTTCCATTTTCTCTAGCCAGCCAGAGTCGATCTTGCCGCGCAGGATGTCGTCCCACAGTTTTTGGAAGCGCATCAGGTGGGTGCGGGTGCGGCGCACGGCGTAGGGCACCATGGTTCCGGTGCGCATGATGAAGGCCCAGTCGGAGGATTGGGCCAGCAGCAGTTCGCGGGCCGCCTGGTTGAGGGCGCGCCACTCCAACTCGTCCTCCGGTTCGCGCTTAGCTAGGTCGATCATGCGCTCGGCGGCCTTGTGCAGGTGGGGATAGATCCAGGCGTTGGTTTCATTGAGCCAGTATTCGTGGAAGCCCTTAAAGCCCCAGCTCGACTGGGAGGGCCGACAGACCTGCTGGGTGGGGTTGGCCTTGAGGTAGTCGGCCAGGTGGGTCATTTCGTAGGTGCTTTGGTCAAACCAGCTCTTGCGGAAGAGGTAGTCTAGGAACCAGGGGCCTTCATACCACCAGTGGCCAAACAGCTCGGCATCGTAGGGCGACACAATAATCGGCGGACGCTGCATTAGGCCATGGAGGTGGCTGATCTGCTGCTCCCGGTTGTACATGAAGTTAGCGGCGTGCTCGGCGGCTTTTTCCTTGGCCCAGTAGGGGTCGTACAAGGCTTTGTCGGAAAGTCCTAGTCCCTTGCCTGTGATCTTGTGATACTTGATGCCCACGTTCTTGCGCTGGCCGTTGGGCATGATGTAGGGCTTGATGTACTCATACTCGGCATCCCAGCCCAGGTCGCGGTAGAACTCGCGGTATTCAGGTGCACCGGGATAGCCCACCTGGGACGACCACACCTGCTGGGAGGACTCGTGATCCCGCCCGAAAGCGGCGACCCCGGTTTCGGTGAAGATGGGGGCATAGCTACCAAAGCGAGGGCGGGGGCGGGCATAGAGAATGCCGTGGCCATCGGTGAGGAAGTAGCGCAGGCCCGCATCGGCCACCATGCGCTCTAAGCCTTCGTAGTAGGCGCATTCTGGTAGCCAAATGCCGTTGGGGGCGCGGCCAAAGGTATCTTCGTAGTGTTCGGCGGCCACCTGAATCTGCGCCCACACCGCTTCGGGGTACATCTTCATCAGGGGCAGGTAGCCGTGGGTGGCCCCGCAGGTGATGATCTCTAGGTTATTGGAGTCTTGGTACTGCTTAAAGGCCGTCACTAGGTCGCCGCTGTAGTTCTCCCAGGTGTTGCGAACGTGGTTGAATTCCTGGGCATAGGTTTCGGCTAGGTAGCGCAAGTGGCCATTGTGAACATGGCGCTCCACCTCTAATTCGGCCAGTTCTTCAAGCTGGGCCAGGTGGGCATCAAACCGTTCTTGCAGAAGGGGATCCCGCAGCATCGACACCAGCGGCGGCGTCATGCTCATGGTGAGTTTGAAATCCACCCCGTCCCGCTTCAGCCCGTCGAACATGGTAAGCAGCGGCACATAGGTCTCGATGATCGCCTCGTAGAGCCACTCTTCCTCTAGCACATAGTCACTTTCAGGATGTCGGACGTAGGGAAGGTGGGCATGGAGAACCAGGGCAAGATATCCGATAGCCATAGGGGAGTGCCGTTGCGGAGTGAACTGTGGAGGTCGATTTGTTGAGCCAATACAAACCGTTGACAAAATTCTAAAGCAAAAGTTAAGTGGTTACGGTGGGCTAGGCTTTAGCCTAACTAAACCGCTTTTTGCGAAGTTTTATGACGTTTTTGTATGGCCCAGTTGTGCCACAGAGGCGGATCCCCGGAAAGTTCAGGGAGAACTCTCTGATCACAAATAATGTTAATGAATTGCGTATTCTATTACCTCCTCTAGTATGCCCCCTGGAGGACGTCATATTGCGTCTATTTGCCACCTAAAGCGTTCCTCTAGACTCCGCGTAGGACTTGTCCTAGGTCGTGCCATGGCCCACACTAGGGCGTACAGCGCCATGATTAAAAGGCGTCGGCACATAGAGGCGTAGATACACAGAGGCCTAAGCGGATGGGTTGGATTCGGTTGACCGGGATGGGGTTGCTGCTAACGGGGCTGTGGGGGTTGGGGGGCTGCCAACGGGAACCCATCACCACCTTAGAGAGGGTGACCTGGGCCAGGGAAACTCTCAACGCGCTTGCCTATCCGTCCTTTTTAGTGAGTACAAGCACCGCCGAACGCTACCGTCAGATGGGGTTAGCCTACCGGGCGGGGGGCGATCTGGAGCGGTCGGTCGCTACCCTCAAAATCGCCGCTGCCCTCGATCCCTACAACCCCAATAGCCACATTATTCTGGGCTGGACGCAGCACCTCGCCGGAGATCGCCCCAACGCCATCGGCACCCTCAACACCGCCCTGCAGCAGGATCCAAACCAGGTGGAAGCGCTCAATGCCCTGGGGATTGTCTATCTAGTAGAGGGGCAGCTCGACCAGGCCACCGCCACCCATCACCGTGCCCTAGAGCTTAAGCCCGACAACGAAATCGCCCACTACAACCTCAGTTTGGCCTACGAGCGTCTTAGCGACTGGGATGCCGCCATTCACCATGCCCAACAGGCCACGGAACTAGAACCCCAAAACCCCCATCCTTGGGTGGCCCTGGCCCTAGCCCTGGCTTCCAGTGGCGACCCTGCCGCCGCCCAAATCACCTACCGACGAGCGATTCAGATGGATAGCCGCTATCTCAGCCGATCCTATTTGGATCACCTAGCCCAGGCAGGCTTTAGCGAGCCGCAAATTGCCGCCGTCGCCGATCTCCAGACTAGCCTCTCCCCCTAATCGCCTTGGCACGACAGCCATGGCGACTGGAGGCCGAATTGGCCATGGGTTGCCTACCAACCTTGTCGCATCCGAGGAAGGCGTGACCTTGGGATTTACATAGGAGACTAGTGTAGTTCGTACGTCCTAGGAGAAGGTTTTTGGGCCATGCGAGATTTTCTAAGAAGTTTGATTTTTCAGTGATCTAGCCGATTTCATAGGCAAGGCCTTCTCGCAAACCGTGCAGCACTGAAACTTTGTGGTTAAAATTAGTAAGCCACTAACGACTTGTTTCAATAGCTCCGATAGAAAGGAGATTAGTTTGAGGCAGGCTGTCCGATGGACTCCTGGTTAGGATGCATCACAGAGGCGCAGGGATAGCCGAAGCTGCTTAGTACCCCCAGATTTGGGAGAATAAGTGGGCACCCATCGGTTGGAACTGCTAACCTGAAACAACTTTATTTTGATTTGAAGGAGCACGAGGATCGCGGTATGACCCAAGCAAATCATCTGCTCGAAACCATCGAACCCGATAGCGACATCGACCTACTCATTGATGATCCGGATGGTGACGAGAACTATGTTGCTCAAGATGACGAGGCAGACGCTACCGCTAAGGGGGCTAAGGGAAAAGCTAGCCGTCGCCGGGCTCCTGCCAAAAAGCGTCACTACACCGAAGATTCTATCCGTCTCTATCTCCAGGAAATTGGCCGGATTCGCCTCTTGAGAGCTGAGGAAGAAATTGAGTTAGCCCGTAAAATTGCTGACCTACTCAAGCTAGAGCGGATCTTCGACGATATCTCCGATAATCTAGATGAAGATTTCTCAGGATTAAGCCAAGAACTTACCCCAGAAGAGTGGGAAAAGTGGGCCGCAGCCGTGATGCAAGAAGAAGGGACAACCTTCACGGTGGGCGCGTTTCGGCACCGAGTCCATGTGGGGCGGCGTGCCAAGGACAAGATGGTTCAGTCGAACCTACGCCTGGTTGTGTCCATTGCCAAAAAATATATGAACCGTGGTCTTTCCTTCCAGGACTTGATCCAGGAAGGTAGTCTTGGCCTCATCCGTGCCGCCGAGAAATTTGATCACGAAAAAGGCTACAAATTCTCCACCTACGCTACTTGGTGGATTCGCCAAGCCATTACTCGCGCCATCGCCGACCAATCTCGCACCATTCGTCTTCCGGTTCACCTCTACGAAACCATTTCTCGTATTAAGAAAACTACCAAGCTGCTCTCCCAAGAACTGGGCCGTAAACCCACTGAGGAAGAGATTGCTACCCGCATGGAAATGACCATTGAGAAGCTACGATTTATCGCTAAATCTGCCCAGCTTCCTATTTCCCTCGAAACCCCCATCGGTAAGGAAGAAGACTCTCGCCTCGGTGACTTCATCGAGTCCGACGGTGAGACCCCAGAGGATCAAGTCTCTAAGAGCCTGCTGCGGGAAGACCTAGAGAGCGTCCTCGGTACCCTCAGCCCCCGTGAGCGGGATGTGCTGCGTCTGCGCTATGGCCTCGACGATGGCCGCATGAAGACGCTGGAAGAAATTGGCCAAATTTTTAACGTCACCCGTGAGCGCATTCGTCAGATTGAGGCCAAGGCGCTCCGCAAACTGCGCCATCCCAACCGCAACAGCATTCTCAAAGAATACATCCGCTAGATAACCTGTGTGAGATTCAGTCTCACCCTCAAGACTCCAAGACTGCTCCCTAGGGGGCAGTCTTTTTTGTGCAGAGGCCAGATCGGAAGCTGAGCCAATGGGATCCAAGTACGTTAAACGGGGGGAAGCCCTGAAGCCCTGCCTCCATCACTAACGGGCTAATACAAAGCGTTCCTTAGCCATGGTGCGCAGGCGCTCGATGTCTTCACGTCGGGTAACGGAAAGGGGTACCGTGCGCTGAATTTGCTCAATCACCAGGGCTGTATCCGCCGGACGATTTTCGTAAAGGGCACGGTAGTGGGCGGTGATGATGGCTTGTTCAATTTCAGCACCGCTAAAGCCCTCCGTAGCGGCAATGAGAGTTGGCAAATCGTAGGCATCTAGCCCCTGGTTGCGACGGCGAAGGTGAATGCTGAGAATATTCTCCCGCTCATCGGCGTCGGGCAAGTCCACAAAAAAGATTTCATCAAAGCGCCCCTTACGCAGTAGTTCTGGCGGGATGGCGGAGAGATCATTCGCTGTGGCCACCACAAAAATTTCCTGGGATTTCTCTTGCAGCCAGGTGAGGAAATAGCCAAACAGCCGACGACTGAGGCCACCATCGGCATCGCTGCTGCTTTGGCCCATGCTCTTCTCAATTTCATCAATCCACAGAATGCAGGGAGCCATGGTTTCCGCTAGCACCACCGCCCGCCGAAAGTTTTTGTCCGATTCGCCGACGTACTTGTCGTACAGCCGCCCCGCATCCAGCTTCAACAGGGGCAAATTCCACTGGCGGGCGATGGTTTTGGCTGCCAAGGATTTGCCGCAGCCCTGAATACCCACAATCAAAATACCCTTGGGAGCCGGTAAATTAAACTTGCGGGCCTGGGGAGTGAAGCCGACTCGGGCATAGGCTAACCAACGCTTCAATCCCTCAAAGCCCCCCAGTTCTGCCAGGTTCGTTTCTGAGGGGAAGTAATCTAGAAGCCCTTCCTCGTGGATGACTCGGGCTTTGCGAGCCAAGACGCGCTTCACATCTTCGGCATTCAGCTTGCCATCGTGGAGGGCGGCATAGGACACCACTTTGCGGGTTTGGCCCAGGGTCATGCCCTGCAAGGCCTTCACCAGGGAATGGATGTCTTCGGGCGAGAGTTCCACCGTGACTTTACCGCGCAGTATCCGCACCACGTCGGACACAGCTCCATAGAGTTCCTCTGGCTCCGGCAACTTGATGTCAAAATACACCGCATCGTGGGCGAGTTCTGGCGGCAAAGTTGCCCCACTGCCGCTAATCACTAAGGTGGATCGGTTGAGGGAAAACTGCTGCACCACCTCCCGAAACTGGCGCGCCACTACGGTATCTTTGAGATGCGGAGCAAAGTCCTTCAGCCAAAAAATCGCTTTAAAGCTTATATCTTGGATGTGCCGCAACATATCGATGGGCTCGGCGGTTTTTGGTAGGGCTTGGCCACGTTTTGCTCCCGGTGGGCTGTACTCGTTTTGCCAGCGGTTATCGGGGCTGTCGGGGGATCGCATCAAACCCTGGGCAATACTCCACTCAAACACAGGCATTTGCATATCGGTGCAGACCTTCTGCATCAGGGTTTGTACTCGTTCCTCCTCCACGGTGTCAATCACAATCAACGGGTGGAAGGAGAGAATCAGGGTTTTGAAATGCTGCACACTGTCTTTGAAGGCCATGGTTAAGTCTCAATCAGGGCACTAGATGACGGGGCTGGCCAGGTTGCGGCGGCCCACCGCCTTGGTCAACGCCGAGCGCTATCTCGCCTATCCTAAATTCCTATTGCCGAGATTGGGAAAAGTCATTGGGGTGGAGGGGCGGTTTACGAAGACAAACAGGTAAAATCTTTAGGGAATCTAAGAAACCATGCCTAACTCATAGAGTTAACCGACTTAGGTTATGGTGAAGGAAGACGCGGCAAAAGGCGAGATATGAACCAAGGAATAGACTTGCAAGGGAGCTTTGTCCGGCTGCTCACAGAGTTGGGTCTGCCCAGCGGAGCAGCTAAGGCACTGTGGCTCCCCCTGCCCATGGTAGTGATTTTGGTTGGGGCCACCGTTAGCATTTTCGTTACGGTGTGGCTAGAGCGGAAAATTTCCGCTGCTGTCCAGCAGCGCATTGGCCCGGAATATGTGGGGCCGCTGGGCACTCTACAAGCCGCCGCCGACGGTATCAAACTTCTATTTAAAGAAGATATCACCCCCGCCAAAGCCGATCCGATTCTGTTCACCCTTGGCCCCGCCATTGTGGTGATTCCGGTCTTTTTGTCTTACCTGATTGTGCCCTTTGGCCAAAACATGGTGATCACCGACATCGGTGTCGGAATTTTTCTGTGGATCGCCCTCTCCAGCATTGCTCCGATTGGGCTGCTGATGGCAGGCTATTCCTCCAACAATAAGTATTCCCTGCTGGGGGGTCTACGGGCGGCGGCTCAATCCATCAGCTACGAAATTCCCATGGCCCTAGCCGTGCTCGCTGTGGTCTTGATGTCTAATAGCCTCAGTACCATCGATATCGTCAACCAGCAGTCCGGCTACGGCATCCTAGGTTGGAACATCTGGCGACAGCCTGCCGGATTCCTGATTTTCTGGATTGCCGCCCTGGCCGAATGCGAACGCCTACCCTTTGACCTTCCCGAGGCCGAAGAAGAACTGGTGGCGGGCTATCAAACCGAATATACCGGAATGAAGTTTGGCCTGTTCTATGTCGGTTCCTACGTCAACCTAGTGCTATCGGCCCTAATTGTCTCCATCCTGTACCTGGGCGGCTGGGAATTCCCCGTCTCCGTCACCTGGATTGCTGACCTGCTGGGCGTTAGCGAAAATACCCCCTGGTTTCAGGTGATCACCGCCTCCATTGGCATCATGATGACCCTGTTCAAGGCCTATGCCCTCGTGTTTCTAGCCATCCTGCTGCGCTGGACGGTGCCTCGGGTTCGCATTGACCAACTGCTCGACTTCGGCTGGAAGTTTTTGCTGCCCGTTTCTCTGGTGAACCTACTGCTTACGGCGGGTCTGAAACTGGCTTTCCCCGTGGCCTTTGGCGGCTAGGTTGGGGTCTAAGTGTCCCAGGCGTCGATTCAAGGGTGGCGGTGAATCCCACCACAGGGCCTGAAAACGCCTACTGATCCATTCTTAAACGTGTCAAAACGCTGGAGGTTTTCCCATGCTGGGGTTTCTCAAACAAGTTGGCGATTACGCAAAGGAGAGCTTTCAGGCCGCTAAATATATCGGTCAAGGGCTTTCCGTCACCTTCGATCACATGAAGCGTCGCCCGATTACGGTGCAGTATCCCTACGAAAAGCTCATTCCCTCCGAGCGCTTTCGGGGGCGTATTCACTTCGAGTTTGACAAGTGCATCTCCTGCGAAGTCTGTGTGCGGGTGTGCCCAATTAACCTGCCCGTGGTGGATTGGGACTTTGACAAGACCACCAAAAAGAAAACCCTTAAGCACTACAGTATTGACTTTGGGGTCTGTATCTTCTGTGGCAACTGCGTAGAGTATTGCCCCACCAATTGTCTTTCCATGACCGAAGAGTACGAGATGGCCACCTACGACCGTCACGAACTCAACTACGACAACGTGGCCCTGGGTCGTTTGCCCTACAAGGTGACGCAAGATCCTATGGTGACGCCGCTGCGAGAATTGGCCTACCTACCCAAGGGTGTCATGGATCCCCATGACCTACCCCCCAACGCACGGCGGGCGGGCAAGCTTCCCCAGGAAATTCTGGATGAAGTGACTGATGCAGAGGCCAAGCCCTAGGCGGCTGAGGCCTTGGTTATGGTTCAATTGCGGGGAGGCTCCACGGGGCTAACCTGATCGCTGTTTTCTAGGAGTATAGGACTCGTGACGTTAGCAGAAGGGGTTCAACTGGTTGCCTTTGGCATCCTGGTGGTGATGATACTGGGTAGCGCCCTTGGGGTGGTGCTGCTAGAAAATATTGTGTACTCGGCATTTTTGCTGGGGGGCGTGTTCATCAGCATGGCGGGCATGTATATCCTGCTGAATGCGGGCTTTGTGGCAGCGGCCCAGGTGCTGGTCTATGTGGGGGCTGTCAACGTGCTGATTCTGTTCGGGATCATGCTAGTGAACAAGCGTCAGCCCTTCCAACCCATGCAGCAAGCCTGGATTGGTAAAGTGGCTACAGGGGGTGTCTGTGCCGGGTTGTTTGCCCTGCTGACAGCCTCTGTTCTCAATACCCCCTGGGCAATTTCCAGCGCAATGCCCATTGGCGAACAGGCCATCGTGGCCATTGGCAAGCACTTCTTTACCGACTACCTGCTGCCCTTCGAGCTAGCTTCGGTGCTATTGTTGATAGCCCTGATCGGAGCCATTGTGCTGGCCCGTCGCGAGTTTATTCCTGACACAGCCCCTGGGGAGCCAGAAACCGAAGCTTTGCAGTTGCCAGAACGTCCCCGTGAGTTGGTGTCGTCGGCCCCGGTCGCATCGAGTGACTTGGATCGATAAGGTCACTGTCCCTCCCTGTTCCTTTGTTCTCCTTCTCCGTTGATCTATGCAACTTGAGTATTTCCTGCTTGTCGCCGCCGCCCTGTTTTGCGTTGGCGTCTATGGCCTGGTTACTAGCCGCAACGTCATTCGCGTGTTGATGTCCATCGAGCTGATGTTAAACGCCGTGAACCTCAACCTGATGGCCTTTTCTAACTATTTGGATCCAGTGAATGTCAATGGCCAGGTGTTTGCGGTGTTTGTGATCAGCATCGCCGCTGCCGAGGCCGCTGTAGGCCTCGCGATTGTGCTATCCATCTATCGCAACCGCGACACCGTGGACATGGAACAGTTCAACCTCTTGAAGTGGTAGGTTGAGGGATCGATCGTTTGAGTGGCGGCTCAATTATCTATAATCCTGAAAGCAAACGACGGGGGTAGGCATTCCCGTCGTTTTTGCCTTAAAGATTGCGTTTAAGATGGGGTAGTCTTCACTCCGGGGTGGGCACAGAGCCGTGCAACTCAACCAAGTTATTATTGTGCATAAGGCCAGGAACCGCCTCAGTCAACAGTGGGCAGAGAAGTGTGCCCGTGAGCTAGAAGCCCTTGGCAGCAAGGTACTGCGCGGCCCCAGCGGCCCCAAGGATAATCCCTACCCTGTGTTTTTGGCTTCGGTCAGCCAACCCATTGACCTCGCGATTGTGTTTGGGGGAGACGGCACTGCTCTCACCGCCGCCCGCAATTTAGCCGCCGAAAATATCCCGATTCTGGCGGTCAACATCGGCGGACACCTTGGGTTTTTAACCGAAACCTCCGAGCAAATGGACGACACTGAGGCCGTCTGGCAGCGGTTGCTAGAGGATCGGTTTGCGGTGCAGCGGCGGATGATGCTGCAAGCCCAAATTTTTGAGGGCAATCGCACGAATTTAGAACCCATGAGCGACCGTTTCCTGGCCCTCAACGAAATGGCCGTTAAGCCCGCTTCCCCCGACCGCATGATCACCTCCATCCTGGAGATGGAGATCGATGGTGAAGTGGTGGATCAGTACCAGGGCGACGGACTGCTCATCAGCACTCCCACCGGATCAACGGGTTATACCGTAGCGTCGGGTGGCCCCATCATTCACCCCGGCATGGATGCCCTCGTAGTCACGCCCATTTGCCCCCTCAGCTTATCGAGTCGTCCCATCGTGCTGCCCCCCGGATCGGTAGTCAGCGTGTGGCCCCTAGCCGACCCAGACCTCAGCACCAAACTCTGGACGGACGGTGTTCTAGGCACCGCGATTTGGCCCGGTCAGCGGGTGGATGTGCGGATGGCGAACTGCCTGGCGCAGTTCATCATTTTGCGCCAAGACTATTCCTACTACGGCACCTTGCGGAATAAACTCAACTGGGCCGGTACCCGCATTAGCTTTGCCAATAATCATCGTAATTAATTGGAAAATTTTGGGTCGGGGCAGGGTGCTATGCTGCACAACAGTGCATCGGTTCTAGCGGGGAACAGCCGCTGGGGGCAACGGGGAAAGTTCGGGGAAAGTCCGGCGCTGTCCCGCAACTGTGAAGCTTTTTGAGGATGGCGAGTTGGGGTCGTGAGGATGGCCCCGACCCTGTCCAAAACTATGCTAAGTCAGAACACCTGCCGATGGGCGCATCACTAACAATGACATCTGCGAGGTACAGATTACTCATGATCAAAACTCAACCTATGAACGTCGGCGTCAGGGGGCTTTTCGCCCTAGGCGGTAGTGGCGTGCTGGCCCTGCTGCTGACCACCCCCGCCCTGGCCCACCACCCCACGGGTAACCAAACGCCCAGCACCTTTATTGAGGGCTTTCTCTCTGGCCTGGGGCATCCCGTCATTGGGCTGGATCACCTTGCCTTTGTCGTGGCCGCTGGTCTTCTCGCCGCCACCCGCCCTAGGGGGATTTGGTGCCCGGTAGCTTTTGTCCTTGCCGCCTTGGTCGGTACGGGTATTCATCTGCAACAAATCTCGTTGCCCGGTGCTGAACTGTTGATTTCGGCCTCGGTTCTGGCCATTGGCCTACTGCTAGCCCTAGATAGCCAACAACTATCCACAGGGGCCATGGCAGGCTTAGCGGCCCTAGCCGGAATCTTCCACGGTTACGCCTACGGGGAATCTATCATTGGAGCCACCCCCGCACCCCTGACGGCCTATTTGCTAGGGTTCACCACCATTCAACTAGGCATCTCTGTGGCGGCCTTCTGGCTCAGTCGGTATGGGCTTAGCCTCAAAGCCGCCACCGAAGCCCAGGCATCTCCCAATCTACGTAAGGCTGGCTGGGCCATTGGGGGTATTGGGTTAGCCCTGACCTACGCCCAGGTGCTTGGTTAGCGTATCGGTATAAGACAGCGAAAAACCCGGTTTCTTCATTCTAAACTCGCTTCCATCGTTGGAGGAGGAGTCTAGAAACCGGGTTTCTTCACGGGATGACTAACGTTTTGGGAAACAGGACAGAAAGCCTAAAACTCGTCGTTGCTGTAGCCCATAGAGGCTTCATTGTCACGACGAGAACCCAGTAAATCCAAGTTATCAACTCGGATCACAGGCTTGGAGCGGGTAGCTCCTGTGTTGCGGTCTTGCCACTGATCGAACTTTAGGGATCCGCTTACCCCGATTAAGCTACCCTTACGGACATAATTGGCAGCTACCTCGGCATTCTTACCCCATAGTTCTAGATTGAACCAATCGGGCTGATCATCTCGTTTCGTTCTGCGTCTGACAGCGAGGGTCAGGTTGCAAACCACACTGCCCGATTCAAAATATTTCACATCTGGATCGCCCCCAACTCGGCCCACCAGCGTTACGACGTTTACGCTCATTGCACGATTACCAACAGAAGCACCCCTCAATTGTAGGCGAAATTGCCCTGGTCTAGCAGGGCAATCTAGATCATAGATACTGGAGCATCGCATCCTCGCAAAAAGCGGTGATATTCTCAAAAAAGCCTCACCTTGGCTCAAAATTAGCCTACTTCCTCGCCTTCGCGCCTCAAGATCCTTCCCCTACTTTTTCTCCAGGTAATAACAATTGCTTGACTAGACGGCTTGATACGAAACGTAATAGAATCCACAACGGATCTAAGTTGGTTCGTTGTTTTATCTAGCTTGGGGACAGATTGCCTGTGTCTATCTTCGACAGATTTTCTCGCGATATGGGTATTGACCTTGGTACGGCCAATACCCTGGTTTATGTATCGGGCAAAGGGGTTGTCCTCCAAGAGCCTTCTGTAGTGGCCATTGACCAAGCTGAAAAGAAGCCGCTAGCCGTAGGCGAAGAAGCCAAGCGGATGCTGGGCCGAACTCCCGGTAATGTGATAGCCCTGCGTCCCCTGCGTGACGGGGTGATTGCCGACTTTGATACCGCTGAGATCATGCTCAAGCACTTCATTCGACAGGTGCATGAGGGCCGGACGCTGGTATCTCCTCGCATTGTGATTGGTATTCCCAGCGGCGTTACGGGCGTCGAGCGACGGGCGGTGATGGATGCCGCGCAGCAGGCGGGCGCTCGTACGGTGTATCTCATCGATGAACCCGTGGCTGCTGCCATTGGGGCGGGTCTGCCCGTGGCTGAACCCACTGGCAACATGATTGTGGACATTGGCGGCGGCACCACCGAGGTGGCCGTTCTAAGTTTGCAGGGCACGGTGCTGAGCGAATCGGTGCGGGTGGCCGGGGATGAACTGAGCGAGTCCATCTCCAGCTACATGAAAAAGGTTCACAACCTCGTTGTCGGGGAACGCACCGCCGAGGAAATCAAAATCAACATTGGTTCCGCCTATCCCAGCCCCAACGACAACGAAATTGCCATGGACGTGCGGGGGTTGCACCTGCTCTCCGGCCTACCGCGCACGGTGACGGTGAAGAGCGCCGAAATTCGGGAAAGTATGGCCGAGCCCCTCTCGGTGATCATCGAAGCTGTGAAGCGCACCCTCGAGCGTACCCCCCCCGAACTCGCGGCAGACATTATTGATCGCGGCATCATGCTGGCGGGCGGGGGCGCATTGCTGAAGGGGCTAGATACCCTGATCAGCCATGAAACGGGCATTGTGGTGCATGTGGCCGCCGACCCCCTCAGCTGCGTGGTGTTGGGCACCGGGCGCGTGTTGGAAAACTTCAGCCAAATGGGACGGGTCTTTAGCGGGCGTTCTAGCCTGTAAGCCTCCTCACCGTCCTCCTCACCTAGAACCCTATGTTTGCCCTACGCCGCTGGTGGAATCGCCATGCCCTTAAGACGGGAATTGTTGCTCTGGCTATTTCTTCGGCCTGGATCATGCGAGCCACCGAAGGCGCGGCCCTCTACGAAGCCTACCACTGGCTCACCCGCCCCTTGCAACCGGGCCTGAACCAAGAACAAGAGTTTGAGAATAGCTATATTCTCGAACTGCAACAGCGCATTGTAGAGTTGGAGAGCCAGAATCGGGCCTTGCGGGAGCTTGAGGACTACGAGTCCACCCTAAGTCAACCCGGCATTCGCGCTGCCGTTATTGGCCGCGCTGCCGATCACTGGTGGCAACACCTGATTTTGAATCGGGGAAGCCGCCAGGGGGTGGAACCGGGCTACATTGTGACCGGGCCGGGGGGCATCGTGGGGCGGGTAGTGTCGGTGTCTCCCAGTACCTCTAAGGTTTTGCTGATTAGCGATCCCACTAGTCGGGTAGGAGCCAAGGTCAGCCGTAGCCGCATTATGGGGGTGGTGCGGGGGCAATCAAACAACCGCGTGATCATGGAGTTTTTCGAGAAAAACCCCGATGTGAAGGCAGGGGATGTGGTGGTGACTTCCTCCTACAGCCGTCTGTTTCCTAGGGATGTGCCCATTGGGCGGGTGGAGTCCATCGACCTCACGAAAAGCCCTGCCCCAGAAGCAACCATTCAGCTTTCCTCCCCCCTGTCTATTTTGGAATGGGCGATTATCCAACCCTTTGACCCTCTAGAGTCTGTGGATCAGCCAACGCGGCCCAACCTAGAGGAGAACGACGGAGGGAACCCATGACGCCCCTAATTAGCCGTCAGAAGCGCCCCTTTTATCAGCAAGCCTGGTTTCTCAATGCACTGGTGACGGTGGGTTCGGTGCTGCTGTGCCTGCTGTTGCTGCCCGGTCGCATTCCGGGGATCGAGCTGCTGGGGGTGGCCCCCCACTGGCTGTTGATTTGGGTAGTGGCCTGGAGTGTCAAACGTACCGCATGGCAGGGGGCCATGGCTGGGTTGGTGCTAGGCCTACTGCAAGATGCCATGACCGCTCCCCATCCTACCCACACCCTAAGCCTCATTGTGGTTGGTGTACTGACAGCTCGTTTACAAAAGCAGCGCTATCTACAGGAAGACATTGTCTCCATTGCGCTCATCGTGTTTGCCATGGCGGTGATTGCCGAAACGGTGCTGGCGCTGCAAATTAGCGTTAACCAACTGGTGTCATCGGCCTCACTCTACCCATCCCTGCCGAAAATCTGGCTCTACCACCAGCGGATTGCCCTCAGTTCTGCCATCCTTAGCAGCCTGTGGGCACCCGCACTGTACTATCCCCTCAATCGCTGGTGGGATCGATACGCGACAGGCTACCCTTCAGAATCCTAGTGGCTCTGGGCCTTAGCGGGGCTGTTTTTCGCTGAGTTTCCTGATATCAATCGTCCATGCCGCTAGCGCAGCACCTCCAAGGATAAAAATCTATTTTTAACCTGAATTCGGGACAAGCCAAGGACGGCCATCTTTAGAAACCTGCTTTCGACTTGCGCTCTAGCCCTCACCCAAAATCCCTCTCCCCAAGGGAGAGGGACTTTGGGCCTTTCTAGCTCCCCTCTCTTCGTGGGAGAGGATCTGGGGGGTGTAGCTTGCTTCCCTCAGGGTGGGCTACTAGGGGAGCTGGCCACGATGGCTAACCCGAACTGAGGTTATGAGAGAAGCGAGGAAATTTTCTGCGTGGGCTCAGGCTAGCGACGCCCTAGGGTAACCTGCTGCTGAAGACATTGAGCCGCTGTCCAGAGGTTGGGCATGAGATGGGTTGGGCGGAAGCTTTGCAGATAGCTGTGGCTGCGAATGCCGCAGGTGACTGCCACGGTGTCCATCCTGAGGGTTTGCCCAGCCATAATATCGGCCTCGGTATCTCCAATCATCCAGCTATGGGTTAGGTCGTAGCCGAGACACTGCTGCGCCGCAACGGCGGTCTGGAGACGCTCAATTTTGTGGTTGGCTTGGTTTTGGTAGGCAGCCTTGACCGAGGGCATACCGTAGAGATCGCAAATGCTGTCTTCTAACTGATGCTCAGCCAAAAACTGCATCACCTGATCTGGGGGGCGCAGCGTCACCAACACCACGCGCACCTCGCACTGCCGCAAAATAGACAGCCCCTCGTAGGCTTGGGGCTGAATTTGGTCGTAGGCTAGGAGGCTGGGCTGATTGACAAGACTACTCACCAAGTCTAGAAATGTGTCGATTTGTACTCCCTCCAGGCCAGACCAGTGGGCAATTTGGCGATCTGGCACCCGGTTTTGCTTAAACGTCCAAAATTGAGCCTTGGAGAGGTAGCGGATGGGTAGCCCATTACCTGAGGCCACAGCCATTGCCTGTAGATGCTCTAACCCCCGCCGATAGGTTGCATAATAACGTTCAGAAACGTCAACAATGGGGCCGTCAAAGTCGCAGAAAATGGTGGAACGAGTCATCGTGGGTAAGCCCTCAGTATGACGTAGGCAGGCTAGGGAATGGGTATAGTGCCACTCTCAAGGAGATCCTTAATATTTCCTTCACAAAGCTCAAAGTTTATTTACTCTAGCAGTCCATCTCTAAAATGACCACTCGGTGTCTACCGAGGGGTGTCGCTGCCGTCTATCCTAGGGCAAAGGGCTGGGTATGTGCTGGAGAGCCATGGGCGATGAATCGCAATCAACGGCGGGCTGGAGCTGGGGGCTGGGGCTGGGGGTTAGGGCTGGGTAGCCTGTTATGGCTGGGAGTGGGCGGCTGTGTGGTGTCCTTTGGTGGCCCTCGTCAGGGGTTGATCACCCACCGAACCTGTATCGAATGTGATTTGCAGGGGGTGGACTTGGCCGGAGAAGATTTGGCAGGCATCGATGCAGTTTACTCCAACTTGAGCGGTGCCAATTTGGCTGGGGCCAACTTGCAAGGGGCCAAGCTCAGTAGTCCACCCTCCCAGTTTGGGGCTGGCACCACGCGGCTCAATGGGGCCAACCTGAGCGGGGCAAACCTGCAAGGGGCTACCTTTGAAGACAGCATCCTAGACGGGGCCAATTTGACCGGGGCTGACCTCAGGGGCAGCATCCTAACGGGGGCAAGTTTAAATGGCGTCAACTTACAGGGCGCAAGTTTAACCGGGGCTCGTATCGGTGGCCCTAAACGAGTGCAGATGATGGCAGCCGACCTGCGCAACCTCGACCTGCGGGGGCTTGATTTAAGCCAGCTTTCCCTCAAAGATGCCAACCTAAGCGGGGCCAATTTGCAGGGGGCGAATCTGCGCTATGCGGGTTTATTCAACGTTGATCTGCAAGGAGCTAATCTCAGCGGCACCGATTTTACTGGGGCAACGATGGGAACAGCCCGCGTAGACGAGGGTGCATTAGCCGGGGCGATTATCTGCGAAACCCAACTGCCCTGGGGGGAATATTCCTTCCGCGACTGCCCGGAACGTAGCCCTTAGTCGTCTAGATCTCTGGATCGAGGGTGTAGGCCATGGACCAGCCATGGAAAGGCTAGACCGCCAAAATCCGCTGCAATCACCTTCAGCCGCGATATCTTTAACGATGTCCTGCTACCTCCTTTAAGGGCCATCTCAACGCTTGGCATTGAGCCGTTGGCCAAGATCGCTGCGGGAGGCAAGGCGGGCTTTGCCGGAGTTGGCCCAGGCTTGCAGGGCCTCGATTTGCTCTTGGGCGGTGCGGGCCAGGGGCACGATCTGGCTGGCGGCTTCGAGGATGTCGTTGGTGGTGAAGTCGCGATTTTGGCTGAAGCCGAGGTGCATGGCTTCCACGATCATTTGCTCAATTTCGGCCCCAGAGAAATCGGGGGTTTCTTCGGCCAGTCGCGGCAGGTCGTAGTTCGCTAGGCTGTGGGGCCGCAGGCGGGAAAGGTGGACTTCAAAGATGGCCTGTCGTTCGGTTTGGCTGGGCAGGCCCACAAAGAAGATTTCGTCGAACCGCCCCCGACGCAGCATTTCCGGCGGCAGGGCTTGGATATTGTTGGCGGTGGCGACGACGAACACGGGCGAACTTTTTTCCGCCATCCAGGTGATGAAGGTGCCAAAGACTCGGCTAGTGGTGCCGCCGTCGCTGCGGCCTTCGACCCCAGCAAAGGCTTTGTCGATTTCGTCAATCCACAGGACGCAGGGGGCGAGGGCTTCTGCGAGTTGGATCATCTGCCGAGTGCGGGATTCTGATTCGCCGACGAGCCCACCAAACAGCCGCCCCACATCCAACCGCAGCAGGGGCAGGTGCCAGTGGTGGGCAATGGCCTTAGCGGTGAGGGATTTCCCGGTGCCCTGGATGCCGATCAGCAGTAGCCCACGGGGGTAGGGCAGGCCGTACTGGCGGGCTTTTTCGGAAAAGGCCGTACCCCGTTTCAGCAGCCAGTCCTTGAGGTTATCTAGGCCGCCGATGTCGGAAATTTGCTCGGTGGCGGGGTAGTAGTCCAAAATTTGGGTTTGGCGAATGGTCTGGCGCTTTTCCTCCAGGATCAGGTCGAGATCACGGTCATCAAAGGCCCCGTGGCTGGCAATGGCTCGGCCTAGCACCCGCCGAATCCGCTCTAGGGAAAGCCCCTGGCAAGACCGCACCACCTCATCTAGCATGGTGGACGAAAGATTCGTACCCGTGGCCCCCAGAAGTTGCTGCACCTCCTGACGAATGGCCGCCGCCGAGGGCAGGGTGAACTCAATCACCGTGATACTTTCCCCCAGTTCTTCGGGAATGGCCAACTGGGGTGACAGAATGACGATATTTTTGGGCTGGGATTTCAGTAACCGCGCTAGGTTTCGCAGTTTTCGGGAAATGGCGATGTCGTCTAAAAAGCGCTGGAAATCCCGCAAAATAAACACTGCCGGAGCCCCAGCAGGCAATTTTTCCACCAGCTCTAGCGCCTGCAACGGATTGCGCCGCCCAAAGCCCGCATCGTTGAGGTTGCCCTGGTAGCCATCCACAAAATCCCACAGGTATACCGCCCGATCTCCCTGGGCCTTGGCGCTGGCGGTAATTTCCGCCTCAGCCCGCTCCTCTTCGGCGGTGGCCACGTAGATAATCGGGTAGCGGGCGCGGAGCAGTAATCCTAAATCCTCGGTAAAACCCATAGCAGCACAGGAGACATGGTTGGAGCAACGTTAGCCATCTTAACGCCAAACCCCTATGGTCTATAGGGTGGCGGGTTCTGTGACCCAGCGGGTGATGTCGAAGGTGGTGCCAATCAGTCTTACCAGGTTGCCCGCTTCATCGAAAATAGGGCCACCCCGAACGTTTACGTAGCGCACATCGCCATCAGCACGCAGAATTCGTAGATTGACCTCAAAGGTTTCTCCCCGTGTGGCTGGAATGACGATTTTCTCGTGGTGAATGGCCAGGTCGTCGGGATAGATGTAGGCCAACACTTGTTCGGCGTTGGGGGCGGGCTGGTTGGGGGCGAGGCCGTGGATATGGAACAACTCCTCTGTCCAGTAGGTTTCTCCGGTTTGGGCGTCGGCTTCCCAGCAGCCAATGTGGGCGACTCGTTGGGCACTGCGCAGCATAGTTTCGGAGCGGCGCAGTTGGGTTTCGATGGTTTTGCGCTGCTCAACTTCCTGAGATAGACGGGCGTTGGCGGCCATCAACTCCTGCCAGATGTGGGCGGTGATGGTGTCCATCGAATCAGAGGACGGCGGCGGCGGCGAGGGGTGGTCGTCGGGGCGAGGGACGGTCGCGAGGCCGTAGCCCTGGCCGTGGCGAGTTTGGATCAGGTCTGGGCTGCCCACTTGTTTTAGCTTGCGGCGCAGGTGAGAAACGTGGCTTTTGATGGTGGCATCACTGGGCGGAGCATCTGCGAGGCTCCAGAGGTGGTGGCCGAGGTCGTCGAGGGAAAAGACCTGGTGCGGGTGGCGTAGAAAAAGCGCTAGCAGTTGATATTCCTTGCGGTTGAGGGGTAGGGCTTGCCCGTTGCAGGTAGCTTGGCGGGCGGTGGGGTTAATCTGCACTGGCCCCCAATGCAGGGAAGGATCGGCGCGGCCTCTTCCCCGACGGGCTAAGGCGCGGAGATGGGCCAGCAGGGTGTTTTCCCGCATCGGTAGTGCAAGGCAGGCATCGGCCCCGTCATCCAGAGCTTGGGCTTCTAGGTCTGGGTTAGGGGACTCCAGCAGCAGCACCAACAGCACGGGATTACCCACCTGCCGCAGGCGACGGCACAGGCTCAGCCCGTCCAGCTTGGGTAGGTTTGCAGCCAATAAAACGAGGTCGTACGGAAAGGCTTGCAGCAGATCCCAGGCTTCTAGGCCATCCCAGGATCGATCAACAACCATGCCCTGCCGGGTGAGCCACGGGAACAGATCCGGTTGCCGGGGGGTGGCTGCAATGGTCAGCAAAATTCGCATGGCGATCTATCCCGTGGAGCAACGTAACGATTCTGGCAGATTCCACGTTTTTTAAACCTTTGCGTGCCAGTATCGCCAGTCAGAATCCTCTAAAAAGTCTGCTATGGAACCCGACTTTTCTAACCTGAATCCCGATAGCCCAGGGGTGCAGGAAATGGTGCGCCACTGGCTAAAACGGCGACAGTTCATGGCCCTCAGCGCCGGGTCGATGGCCGGAGCCTTGACCCTAGCCGCCCTGCAATCCCAGGCCCAGGGCGCATCCGCCCCTTTGATCCAACCCTTGGCCCAGGCCCCTAGCCCCGCTGCAAACCCCTCCTCCCCCCAGACTCCCATGGTTGACATCACCCCCACCGATCCCAACTACTTCATCCCTAACCGCTTCCAGGGTAAGACCTTACTGATCACCGGAGCCGCCACGGGCATTGGGGCCGCCACCGCCATTCGGGCCGCCCGCGAAGGGGCCAACGTGGTGGGTCTAGACCGCAAAGCCGCCGAACTCAATGCCACCATCAACCAAATCAAGGGCGAAGGGCATCAAGCCACCGCCATCGTGGGCAATGTGGTGGATACCGCTGTGTGCGACCGAGCCGTGGCCGAAGCGGTGCGCCTCTACGGCGGACTAGATTTTGCCCTGAATGCGGCGGGGGTGATGGACGGCGGTGACCCAGGCCAGCCCTTGAACTTTCAAGGCCAGCGCAACCTGCTGCCCAAGTCCATCCACGAAGCCAGCGACGAGTATTGGGAAGAAGTGCTCGCCACCAACACCACCGGGGTGTTCAAATCCATGCGGTCGGAACTGCGCCAAATGGTGATCCAGGGGCGCGGCGGGGCCATCGTCAACATTGGCTCCATTGCGGGGCTAACGGGCCTGGGCGGCAACCCCGCCTACGTGGCCAGCAAGCACGGGGTTACGGGCCTCACCCGGCAGGCCGCCTTAGACTATGCCCCCTACGGCATTCGCGTCAACTCGGTGAATATGGCCGCCACGGATACACCCATGGTCGAGCGGGCCTTTGAGTTCGTTAGCGCCTCCCAGCAGGAGGGCGGCGGTAGCCCCACGGCCCTGCTCAAAACCAAGAGTCTGCTGATGGCCTCCGACTCTAACCAGCGCATGGCCACCGTGTGGGAACAGGCGGCGGTGATTCTCTTCTTGCTGTCTCCCGATGCCTCCAATCTCACCGGGGCCGTCTACGCCACCGATGGCGGCTGGACGAGCTACTAAGGGATCTCACCATGACCCGAAATCCGAGGATTCTGGCCTCCCTAGGCATCTGGGGGCTGATGTTGTGCGGCTGGAGCCAACCTAGCTATGGCACGAACCTATCCTTGGCCTCAGCGCAGCTTCCCCCTAGAGCGACCTCTGCGGGGCAGGATTCCTTTGCAACCGACCGTTTAAAGGAAATTCCCTCCAATGCCCAACATCTCACCGTTTCGGGGATCTGGTCGGAAACAGATTCGTTAGAGACCAATCTCTCCCCAGAAACGGCTCCCGTTGTCTTGGATCTTACTGATCTAGGGCTTCGGTCTGAGCGAGATCTGGTTGAAACGGATCTGGCTGGAGCGGGTCAGGGTGAAACGAGTCAGGGTGAAACGATTCGGCCTACAACCGATCAGAGTGAAACAAGTCAGCCTGAGACAGAAGCCTCTGAAACGGATCTGGTTGAAACGGATCAGGCTGAGACAGAAGCCTCTGAAACGGATCTGGTTGAAACGGATCAGCCTGCTTTAGAAGCCTCTGAAATGGATCAGCCTGAAACCAATCGGGCTGAAACGGATCTGGTTGAAGCGGATTCATCTGAAACCAATCCAACCGAGGTAGATGCCGGGGACACCGATCTACCCGCTGCCGCCGTTCCAGTGGGGGGCTTTTGGCTCAACCCGGCCCTCATCAACGGCGAACGCATTGCCGAGGTGCGGGTTTATCTCGAAAATCCCACCGAGGATGCCGAGGCCAACGGTCGCCTAGAGCAGCAGATTCTCGCCGCCTTCACCGTGCAGGCAGGGGATAGCGCCAATCCGCTGTTTTTAGAGGCCGGGTTGCGGCGGGTGCAGCAGCTTGGCGAGGTAGAAACGGCCCAGTATGGGCTGTATGAGGTGCAGATTCCGGGGGAAGTGGTGGTGCTGCTGGCGGTGCGCCTGGCCCCAGAGGTGGTGGAGCGGCCCGGTCAATCGGGACTGTTTGTGACCGGAGACTGGCGCGAATTTCCCAACCTCTACACCAGTGATCGGGCGACGGCTGTGGCCATTTTGCGGGGAGGACTGTCTAACTTCACCAGCGGCAACACCTGGTTTGGTCAAAGCGGTCTGCTCACCCAGGGCAACCCCCTAGCCCGCGATCCGGCTGGCCCCGGCACCTACAGTTGGTTCGATGGCTATTTGGAACTGGGCGTAGCGGGCATTACCCAGGTGGGAACCCAGCCCCTCTACGTCTACGGTGGAGCCAGCAGCCTGGTTTCGACCACCTTGCAGCCCGATTTGTTTGAGTCCGACAACCGCATTTTTCACGCCCTAGAAGATCTCTATGCGGGGGTGATCTACGGCTATCGCACCGAAACCGAGCGGCTGGGGGTGAACCTTTCCGTGGGGCGGCAAGATTACCGCATCAGCAACGGGCTGTTGTTTGCCAATGGGGCGGGCAACGGAGGCGACCGCGCCACCATCCTCTCTAACCCGCGCACCGCCTTTGAAAATACCGTGATTGGCCGCTTTCGCTGGAATGGCCTGCGCCTAGAGGGCTTTTACCTCGATCCCAACGAGCTTTCCCTCATCGACAGCCAAACCAAATTTCTGGGCGTCAACCTAGACTACGACGGCGACCCCGCCCTACAACTGGGCCTCAGCTACATCCATGTGCCCCGGTCTAACTCGTCCTACTTCACCCTCAACGACACCTTTTCCCGCCAGGGGTTGAACGTCATCTATCCCCGGCTGCGGCTTACCAACCCCCTCGGGTTAGATGGGGTGTGGCTTCAGGCCGAATACGTCCACCAGTGGAACAACAACTTTGCCATGGCGGCCAACGGCGCTTGGGGGCAACTGGGCTACACCTTTCGGGATGCACCCTGGACGCCCAGCCTCAGCTATCGCTACGCCTACTTCAGTGGCGATGACCCCAATACCGCCACCTTCGAGCGATTTGATCCGCTCCTTTCCGGCGGCAACCCCGACACCTGGATTCAGGGCAGCAACCTGGTCAAAATCTACCAAAACTCCAACCTCATCACCCATCAACTGCTGCTGAGAACCCGCCCCTTCGAGCGGTTTGACCTGGCGCTGCAATACATTCACCTATCCGCTGCCAACCTCAATAACCTAGGCGGCACCCAGGCCCTTTCCTTCCTCGAATCCAGCCACATCGGCCAAGAAGTAACCCTTACCGCTCGCTATAACCTCACGCGCAATTTCCTGCTCTACGGCAGTGGTTCCGTCGCCTTTCCCGGCTCGGCGGTGCAATCTGCCCTCAACAGCCAACCTGGCCCCTGGTATTTTCTCCAGCTTTCTGTGCTGATGAATTTTTAGCCGAATCACCCTGCAATAACCTGAGTTCGGGATAAGCCAACCGCTGCAATCTTGAGAAACCTGCTTCCAGCTTGCGCTTTAGACCTCACCCTAAATCCCTCTCCCCAAGGGAGAGGGACTTTGAGCCTTTCTAGCTCCCCTCTCCTCGTAGGAGAGGGGCTGGGGGTGAGGTCTACCAGGGGATCTGGTCACTATGTCTAACCCGAACTGAGTTTGAAATATCCAATCTGCATGAGAAAAACGATTCTCAACCCGTCCAACTGCCCGTGGGAACGAGGTATCAAGGAAACCGAGTTTTAAGGCCGTTGGCTATTCTGCCCGTTGTAAAGGAGAGAGTTTGGGGTCAATAATCTTGCGCCCTTGGCTTTGGAACTGCACCGCCAAACAAATCTTATTCCCAGCCCCAAAAATGTGGGTAACTTGCCCTGCCCCGTAGGATTTATGAACCACCACATCCCCCACTTTCCAGTCTCGTTCGTGGGCACCGCTGCCTGGTTTAGCGGCAGATTCTCGCTGTTTACGGGCCTCACGCATGGGAGTACTAATTCTAGGCGTAGCGTGCTCTAACTTAGCCTGCCCTGGGCGACGATGGGGACTGTTGCCGCTGACCAAATCGGCGGGTAGTTCTGATAGAAAAACCGACGGACTCGCCATTTCCCGTTGACCATAGAGTCGGCGTTCCCTGGCGTGGGAAATAAACAGTCGCTCCTGGGCGCGAGTGATGCCCACATAGCAAAGGCGGCGTTCTTCTTCTAGGGCAGCAGGGTCTTCCATCGAGCGATAATTGGGGAACAGTCCCTCTTCCAAACCGACGAGAAACACTACCGGAAACTCCAGCCCTTTAGAGGAATGAAGGGTCATGAGTGAAACGGCATTTTTGCCGTCCTTGGTATCGTCTAAATCCGAGGCTAGGGAAGCGTTAGCTAAGAAAGCTTCTAGGGAAGGATCATCGACGTTTTCTTCCTCAAATTGCAGCACGGCGTTATAAAGTTCCTGCACGTTGCCAAAGCGATCTTCGGCTTCGTCGGTGCCTTCGGCTTTTAGTGCCGATAAATAGCCACTGTCATCGAGTACACCCTGAATGATGGTGGACGCTTTTTGATTGGCAATATCTTCCTGGTAATTTTTGACCAACGCCGCAAATTCCAATACGCCCCTGGCCGACCTTCCCGCCAACGTTTTTACCGAGGTTTCATCGGACAAAATTTCCCATAGGGGCACACCCAGGGTTTGAGCTGCTTGTTCCAGCTTATCTAAGGTGCCCTTGCCAACCCCCCGTTTGGGTACATTGATTACCCGCTTCAGGCTCACCGTATCCGAAGGATTATTAATCAATCGCAGATAGGCCAACACGTCTTTAATTTCGCGGCGATCATAGAACCGCATCCCGCCTACCACTTGGTAGGGAATGCCGTAACGAGTCAGCATTTCCTCGAAAGCGCGAGATTGGGCGTTCGTGCGATAGAGAATGGCAAAATTACCCCAGTTGAGTTCAGGGTGCTGGGTTTCTAGGTGGCGAATTTGGCTAATTACGAAATTCGCTTCGGCAATTTCGTCGTCAGCGTGGTAGATAAAGATGCTTTCCCCCTCACCACGGGTAGGACGCAGCACCTTATCAATGCGTTCGGTATTATTTTCAATCAGATAATTTGCAACTTCTAAAATATTAGAAGTTGAACGATAATTTTCCTCCAGCTTTACCATGGTGCGAGTATCGTCATCGGGTAAGCCGTCGCCAAAATCATCCTGAAAATTCATCAGAATCGTAAAGTCAGCCGCTCTAAAGGAATAAATTGATTGATCCGCATCTCCGACTACAAAAACAGACCGATAATCCCAGTTTTTATACTCGGAAATTTCTTCACCGTTAGTAGCTAAAAGGCGGATTAGCTCGTACTGGGTGCGGTTGGTATCCTGATATTCATCTACTAAGACATGACGAAATCGTTTGTGCCAGTAGGCTAAAACCTGCTCGTTTTGCTGAAACAGGTAAACGGGCATCAAAATTAGGTCGTCAAAATCTAGAGCGTTGTTTTCGGCGAGGGCTTTTTGGTAGTGGCGATAGACATCGGCAATCACCCGTCCGCGATAGTTGGGCTGTTCCTGTTCCAGTTCATCGGGGGAGAGCTTTTGGTTTTTGGCGTTGCTGATGGCGAAACGCACGGAGCGAGGATTGAATTTTTTGTCGTCTAAGTTCAGGGTTTGGGTGACGATGGTTTTGACTAAGCTTTGGGCGTCGGATTCATCAAAAATCGAAAAACTCTTCGTCCACTGATAGCCGGCGGGGTGCTGATATTTGTCGATATCAAATCGCAAAATGCGGGCACACAGAGCATGGAAGGTGCCGATCCACAGATGTTTGGTGATGTTTTTGTAGACCTGGGATTTAAGCTTGGTTTGTTCGTAGTCTGACAGGGCCGAGAGGGATTTACCGTGTTTGGCCTGGGCATCCTGTTCAGCAAACAAAATCTCGATCCTCTCCTTCATTTCCTTGGCGGCCTTGTTGGTGAAGGTAACGGCCAGGATATTTTCGGGATCGATGCGGTGGGTGAGCACCAGGTTGGCGATACGGTAGGTGAGGGCGCGGGTTTTGCCCGATCCGGCTCCGGCCACCACCAGCAGCGGGCCGCAGAAGTACTCGACGGCTTGACGTTGGGCAGGGTTGAGGGGGGCAAGGAAGTTGGTCATGGAGCCGGGGATAAAGGGTCGCCTATTTTCGCCTATTTAGTATGACATTTGAAGCCAACCCAGGCGGCAATGGGACGACGATCCACCTGGGTCTCGATCTCGGCTGGGTCATTGAGGTGGCGAGGGAAGCCTTATGTCTTCACCCATAGGGCCAACCCCCCACCCCGGCCACGGGCGGCTAGGTATTGATCGGTGGCGGCAAAGAAGGCAAAAAACGGCAGCTTGGCGATGGGGGTGCTGGGGAAGTGATCTGCGCCTACCCGACCTTTGATGGGCATCTTCAGCAGGGCAATGCGGCCTACCACAACCTGAAGCTGAACAAAATCGAAGGCCAGTAGGTTTTGTTTGGCCAGAAACTTGGCTGGGCCGCTAAATCTAAGGGCCAGGGGGCCAATCTGAACTTGGTTTTCGATGGTCAGGCACTCTGGGGCTGGTGTGTCTACGCTTGCATCGTCTAGGGTTGGGGTGTCTGAGCCAGAAGGATTTGATGTTGAGGCGGCTGGCCCTGCAACAGCGCTGGGGGTGGCGGGACGGCTAAAGCGAATGGTGCCAGGGGTTAAGGCAGGCCAATAGAATCCTTTACCGATAGGTTCGCCCGATTTGTAGGCGGGCTTATTGGGGGCCGTAAACCGCAGACGCCATTCCCCCAACAGCGCCTCCACTGCTAGGGTTGGTCGAGGATGTTTAGCTGCTCGTTCGATATCCAATAGCGCCTGTACCACCTGGGGGGGCTGGGGGCGGGCGGCGTTGGGGTTGGCGGCCTGGGCCAACAGGGTGGACGGGGTCAGGGTTGTAGGCATCGATTGTAGAATCATCGCGTCCTCCAAAACAGCGCTGCCTACCTCCATTATGGCAGGTCTGTCCCTATCCCCCCAGCCTCTGTCCCCGGTTCTGGTTCGGCCCCTCTGGCATAATGGGGAACACCCTTACTCGACAACCCCCATGACCGCTAACCCTCGTCCTCGCTGGGCGCTGCCCCTGGTTGGCCCCAAGGCCACGGTGTCCACCACCCTGATGGCGGCGGGCCTGGTGATTACCCTTGCCTTTGTGGTCATTGCCCTGGCTGCCCCGTTGATGCAGTCGTGGGGCTGGCTTCAAGACCCCACCACGGCACTGCAAAATCCCATTCATCAACCGCCAGGGGGCAATTACTGGTTTGGCACCACCCGCCAGGGCTACGATATTTTTGCCCGTACCCTGTTTGGCAGTCGGGCGGCGTGGCAGGTAGTGCTGCTGGCCACGGTGTTTAGCGTGGTGATTGGGGTGCCCCTGGGCATGGTGAGCGGCTATCTGGGGGGCCGACTGGATCGGGCCATGCTGTTTTTTATGGATACCATCTACACCCTGCCGGGGCTGCTGTTGTCGGTAACGCTGGCCTTTGTGGTGGGGCGTGGTGTGCTGAACGCGGCCATTGCCCTCAGCATTGCCTACATTCCCCAGTATTACCGGGTGGTACGCAACCATACCGTCAGCGTTAAAACCGAGCTATTTATTGAAGCCGCTCAGGCCATGGGGGCCGATCCTTGGACGGTACTGAGCCGCTACCTGTTTCTGAATGTGATCCAAAGCGTGCCCGTGTTGTTTACCCTCAATGCCGCCGATGCCATCCTCGTTTTGGGGGGGCTGGGGTTTCTGGGCCTAGGTTTGCCAGAGCAAGTGCCCGAATGGGGGGCCGACATTCGCCAAGCCCTAGACGCCCTACCGACGGGCATTTGGTGGCCCGCCCTCTTCCCTGGTCTGGCTCTCACCCTGATGGTGACGGGGCTATCTCTGGTGGGAGAAGGGTTGAATGAGTGGATGAACCCCCTCCAGCGCCGTCGCCCAGACCGCTGACCGATAGCCCCCGCCTCAGCCTAGGGACGAGGTTGGCGCGTCTGGGGTAGCCGCCCGGGCCTGGGCCATGTCTGCTAGGACGGCATCGAGGATCTGTTCCCGCAGGTCGGGGGCAACGGCCAAAGCCCTCGTCCAGTCAGGGATTTGGGTGCCCGTGGGGTCGTCGAGGTATTGCTGTCCGGCGGAAACAATCACCTGCTCAAAGGTTTCGAGGGTAACTTCTTCCTGGTGGCGGTCATAGGCGAGATGGTTGAAACGGGCATCGACGAAGTATTGGCGGGCCAGGTTTTGGGCCTCGCGCCGAAATTTAATGCGAAGGCTGCGGATGTGGTCGGGGCCAATCACCACCTGCTCGGTTTCGGTAAGGGTGCGTAGGATAGATTGCAGAATGTCGCGGCACATTTTTTGTAGCCCTGAGTCGGTGGATTGCCCCAGGGCTTGGTGTTTGTGCTCAAAAATGCCTAGATCAACCTGGGCCACCCGTTTCAGGGCCACGTTGCGATAGACCTCCGCCAGTAGCCCCACTTCTAGCCCCCAGTTGCCAGGAATGCGAGTATTCAGCGCCAGATCGCGGGTGAGGGCAAACTCCCCCGACAGCGGGTAGCGGTAGGCGTTGAGGTAGCGCAGGTAGTCTCGGTAGCCGAAGACCTCCATCAGTGAGGTAATCAGCGGCGTCACAAACAGGCGTGTCACTCGGCCATGGAGGCGGCGAGGTTGGTCGCCTAGGCGAGCGTAGTAGGCCTTGCTAAAGGCAATCCCAAACTCCTGTTCCAGCAGCGGGTAGAGCAACTTTAGGGGGTAGGTGCGATTGTAGGTGGTGATGTCGGCATCATGGAGGGCAATGGCCGCCGCATCCAAAGACGCCAACCCCAGGCCCAGCCACACCGCTCGCCCCTTGCCCCGAAAAGGCAGCAAATCTAGTCCCTGATCCGCCAGGGATTGCAAAATTGCCGTGATGGCAGGGCCATTTTCCCACAGCACAAAGGTGGGTTGGGGCAGCGGCTCGAAAAATTTGACCGCCTGCACATACTGGTCAAAGTGGTCGGCATAGAGGCAAATGACCACGGTGTTAACAAAGGTGCATTGGCTCAGGTGGTCGCGGATGGTAGCTAGGGCGGGGCGCTCCAGTTCCTCGTAAAGGGAGGGAATCAGCACGGCGGTAGGCTGGGTTTGACTGAGTTCCGTCAGCCGACTTTCCAACCGATCCAGGTCTCCCCCTAGGTCGTGAATGGTGGTGATGATTTCCTGCTTATAGTCCATGCCATCTCCCCGACGACTGCCTCAATCATAGGGATAATAGCTCCCAATGGCCGTTGGCCTCGTTACGTCGTTCCCAATCTCGATGGGGATGACCGGGAAGATCCGCTACTTCAGCCAGCCCTTTAGTCGAGAGGCTACCTGGGGTCGCCGCAGCTTACGCATGGCCTTGGTTTGAATTTGGCGCACCCGCTCCCGCGATAGATTGAAAATACCGCCCACCTCTTCGAGGGTGTGGGTTTCCCCCGTGGCCAGACCATAGCGCAGGGCAATGATGTCCTTCTCCCGCTCGGTTAGCACCTCCGCCAACACGCTGGTGATCTCCTGGCGCATCATATTTTCGCTAATTTGGGCCTCCGGCGAACGGGTGCGGCTATCCTCCAAAAGCTCCATCAGTTCCGTGTCCTCCCCTTTCCCAACGCGGTGGTTCAAGGAAAGGGAACGGCGGCGAACTTGCTGTAAACTTCTCAACTGATCTACCGTCACATCGAGGGCATCCGCTAATTCCTGCTCCGTGGGATTGCGCTGGAGATCGCGGCGCAGATCGCGATGGGCTTTTTTAAGTTTATTCAGCTTTTCGACGATGTGAATAGGCAACCGAATGGTGCGGGCATCGTTGGCGATGGTGCGGGTAATGCCCTGGCGAATCCACCAGTAGGCATAGGTAGAGAATTTGTAGCCTTTGTCGGGATCAAATTTTTCCGTCGCTCGGTTTAAACCGAGGGCTCCTTCCTGAATTAAATCTAGGAATGGAACACCCCGATTTAAGTAGCGCTTGGCAATGGAAACCACCAGCCGCAGATTAGAGCGAATCATTCGCCGCTTTGCCGCTCGGCCATCCTGTAGTTTTTGGCTAAATTCAGCGTCGGTTAGCTTTAGTTTGGCCAACATTTCTTGGCGGGTAGGCTTGCGGCCCAGTTCCTTCATCAACTTCTCACTGGCTGCATCCACCTTGGCCAAAAACCTCACCTGGCGGGCTAGTTCAATCTCCTCACTAGGCTCTAGCAGGGGATAGCGGGCCATTTCCTTAAAGAAGGCACCCACGGCATCATCGCTGAGGGTTTTGCTATAGCCCGACAGCCCCATTTCCGATAACTCACTGGCCTGGGTAAACTTCGCCAGCACTTCTCGATCTTCTTCCCACGCCACATTTTCGGGATTAAAATCTGCCTCGCCAAGGGACGATTTTTCGGCGACACGGGAAAAATCGCTGGAGAACTCATCAATGGAGTGCTCTGGCCAACCGATAGAGCTGTCTGTACTGGAGTTAAATGTAGTAGTCATAGGGGTGAGTAAAGCGATATGGCAACAGTGAAAAGCATTTATATCAAGGAGGCAATTTACAGGGTGGCTACTGACCCAAATGGTTAACGGGTGAAGAGCCTTGGAAGGGAACAATTTTGTGAGTCCACAATACGCACTTTTCTGAAAATTCCCAGGCAATTTAACATTTCTTAACGGTCTTGCAAAGTGTAACAAGTTTTGCCCATTTTGCAAGGAGATTTTTGAAAGAAGTGGATGATTTCAAGTCGCTTCTGTGCCTCTGTTTCGTTTGAGTAGATCGGGAGACTTTATAGATGCAGAAAGCTAACCTGGACGCTTCGATGAGCGCCAAGCCGCTAGGGCTAGATCTCAGCTAGCCTAGAATTTCTAGACGACCATTGCCCTTTAAACTGGCATTACGCCTAGGACAGTCGCCCCCATGGTTCAGCTCCGTTTAGAGTCCACAGCCCATTCACCCAGTTGGGTCAATGTTTTAGTTGACTATGGGGGACAGCCAGACATCTATACCTATCGCCTGCCCGATCACCTAGGGGTGGAAGCGGGCGATATTTTAACGGTGCCCTTTGGGGCGCAGCAGGTGGGGGCCATTGCCCTATCCCTGCTGGCCGCACCACCCCCTCACCTAGAAGCCAGCCAAATTCGGCTGGTGGAGGGCGTAGTGGAGAAACGTTTTTTTGCACCGCCCTACTGGAGGATGCTGCAACGGGTGGCCGAGTATTACCAAGCGCCTTTTGTGCAGGTGCTTAGAACGGCTCTACCACCGGGGTTGTTGGCACGCTCCCAGCGTCGGTTACGGCTCTGTCCTGAACGCATCCCCTCCCAGGTTGACGGGTCATTGTCGCCCGCCTTGATCACTCTTTTGGAGACCCTGCGTCAGTCAGCCACGGGTGATTATACATGGCAATACCTAAAACGGCACGGAATTTCCTACCGATCGATCCAACAATTTATTCAACTGGGCTGGGCCGAGTCCTATCTGGCTCCTCCTCAACCGCCCCAACCCCAGCAACGGCAAGCGGTTACGCTGGTGGCCGATGGGGTCGATGCCGCTGATCTTACCTCTCGCCAACGGGAAATTTTAGCCATTCTAAAGCGCCACGGCGGCGACCTGTGGCTGAGTGATGCCCTGCAACGGTGCCAAACTACCAGCGCTACCCTCAAGCGGCTGGCGAGTAAGGGCTATTTGGAGATTGTCCCCCGCGAACGACTGCGGGCCGATGCTGGCCCCACCCTCGCCGCCGATCAGCCCAAACCCCTGACCCCCGATCAGGATCGGGTGCTGGCGGCCATCAATCGCGGCCAAACGGCACAGCAATTTTTGCTGCATGGGGTAACGGGATCGGGCAAAACGGAGGTCTATCTTCAGGCCATTGCACCTCGGCTGGCGGCGGGGCGGTCGGCGCTGGTATTGGTGCCGGAAATTGGCCTTACTCCCCAGATTACCGATCGGTTTCGGCGACGGTTTGGGGCTCGGGTCTGCGTGTATCACAGTGGTCTCAGCGATGGCGAACGCTACGACACCTGGCGACAATGCCTGCAACCGGACAACCCGCTAGTGATTGTGGGAACGCGGTCGGCGGTGTTCTTGCCCCTGCGCCACCTAGGCTTGATCATCCTCGACGAAGAACACGATAGCAGCTATAAGCAGGACGTTGCCCCCTGCTACCACGCCCGCACCGTGGCCCAATGGCGCGCCGCATTGGAAGATTGTCCCCTCATTTTAGGATCCGCTACCCCCTCCCTAGAAACCTGGGTGCAGTGTCATCCTGGGTTTCGAGATTCAGATACCAGTGTTCAAAGTTCAGAGTTCAAAGTTCAAAATTCAAAATTCAGTCTCCCCCCCCCTCCAATCCCCGACTCTCGACGCCCAATCCTTCAGGGTGAGGTCTCCTCGCCCCTACCCGACTCCCGACTCCCGACTCCCGACTCCCGACTCCCCTCCCCCCTCCCCACGACCTACCTCTCCCTCCCCGACCGCATCCAGTCCCGCCCCATGCCGGAGATCGCCATTATCGACATGCGCGAGGAATTACAGCAGGGCAACCGTAGTATCCTCAGCCGCCAACTTCAAGACGCCCTCACCGAGATGAAGCGGCAGGGGCAGCGGGGGATTCTATTCATCCATCGGCGGGGTCACAGCAGTTTTGTGTCTTGCCGCAGTTGCGGGCTGGTGATGATGTGCCCCCACTGCGACGTGTCTCTGTCCTACCATCAGCCCCATAGCCACAGCGCCATGACCCTCCGCTGCCACTACTGCGGCCATCAGCAGGGCCATCCTCGCCATTGTCCCGACTGCGGATCGCCCTACCTGAAGCACTTTGGCAGCGGCACCCAGCGGGTGGTCAATGCCTTGGCGGAAACCTTTCCCGACCTGCGCTGCCTGCGTTTCGACAGCGACACCACCCGCACCAAGGGAGCCCATCGCGCCCTGCTAACCCGCTTTGCCGAGGGCGAGGCCGATGTGCTAGTGGGCACCCAAATGCTCACTAAGGGTCTTGACCTACCCCAGGTAACGCTGGTGGGCATTTTGGCCGCCGATGGCCTGCTCTATATGAACGACTATTGGGCCAGCGAACGGGCCATGCAACTGCTGATTCAGGTGGCGGGTCGGGCGGGCCGAGGCGACCAACCGGGCCAGGTCTTGCTGCAAACCTATACTCCCGAACATCCCGTCATCGAGGCCGTTGCCGATCAGGCCTATGAGGCGTTCATCGCCGCCGAATGGGAACAGCGCCAGATGTTGAGCTACCCCCCATCGGGCCAATTGGTGCTGCTGCGGCTCAGCGGGTTCGACCCCCAAACCGTGCAGCGGGTGGCCCAAGCGTTAGCCCAGTGCTTGGATCGTCTGCTGAAGGACTATCCCTCCACCCGCCTTGGCCCTGCCCCCGCCCCCATCCTTCGCGTTGCCCGTCGCTTTCGGTGGCAGATTTTGCTGAAGTTCCCTCTGGGGGCGTCCTTGCCAGACCTGCAATCCCTACGGGAGACCTGCCCGACTACCGTTAGCCTCACCATTGATGTGGATCCGCTGAATATGGCGTAGGTTAAACCGGATCAACCAGACCTATAGCGGATGTCACGCGGGTGAAGTATATTGCGACGATCCTCCCTGCCCCCTGGATAAGTGGGGTACAGAGTGAAGCTTAGACGACCAGGTACTGGGGGGATCTAGGACTCAGCAACTGCGTGTCCCATGCTATCGAGAACCGTCCTGGTTAGGCAGAAAAATTTTGCTACTGGGTGAAACTGGATTGCGGCCTCTTCAGAAGTTCACGTTTTTTGAACATAGATTGTCTCAATGGATGGGCCTCTGTCACCATGGGAAACGTAGCTTTGGTGTGAGTTGTGTACGGTTTCTGTTGGGAAAATAGATCGCTCAACGGCGTCACAAATGTTGTTTCTGACACTTTTTTGTTTTGGTAAATAAATCTATGAACCGCCTTCGTACTACTGCTTTTTTAACGGCCTCCGTAGCGTGGATGGGAGCCTCCTGCATGGTTCCCGTTAGCCTAGACGAGCAAGATGTCCTGGTGGGCACCGTCTGGGAACTTCAGCAAATCCAGATGAACGACGGCGCGCAGTTCGTGGCCGATCCGCCGCAAAACTACACCGTGGAGTTTACCGATGGCGGCGAAGTCTTCATTCAGGCCGACTGTAACCGGGCCGCCGGAGCCTTCACCCTAGAGGGCGGCATGTTGTCCATTACCCTTGGCCCCACCACGACTGCCGCCTGCCCTGATGGCTCCATCGATACCCAATTCTTAAGCAGTCTGAGCAACGCCAACCTCGTCTTTTTTGAGGGCGACGACATGTTCATCGACCTCGCCTACGACAGTGGCACCATGCAGTTTTCTCCCGCCGCCGAAACCATGAGCTTAACGGGCCGCGTCTGGGAACTCCACGACATTCAGTTCAACGACGGCAAAGTCCTCGTAGCCGAGCCCCCCGAGCACTACACGGTGGAATTTATGGACGACGGCACCCTAGCGGTGCTGGCCGACTGCAACCGGGGCCGAGGCAGCTTTACTATGCCAGAGCCCGGTCGTCTCAGTGTCGATCCCATCGCCACCACCATGGCGGCCTGTCCCGAAGGATCCATCGGCAGCGACTTTGTTCAGGCCCTCAGTAATGCCAACTCCTTCTTCTTCGATGGCGATCACCTGTTCATCGAAATGAAGTTTGACAGCGGCACCCTGCGCCTGCGGGAAGCTTCTACCGAGATGGGGCTGATGGGCAACGTCTGGAAGCTCCAGCAAATTCAGTACAACGACGGCACCCTGATCACCCCCAGCACCCCCGACAACTACACCATCGAATTCATGGAGGAGGGCAACGTGGTGGTGCAGGCCGACTGCAACCAAGGCCGAGGGAGTTTCACCACCACCGACAACCGTCTCAGCATTGGCGAACTGGCCACCACCCGCATGGCTTGTCCTCCGGGGTCTTCCGACGCTGAGTTTCTGCGGGCCTTGGGCAACGCCAGCAGCTTCTTCTTCCGGGATGGCCAACTGATCGTTGAGCTGATGTACGACAGCGGCAGCATGGTGTTTTCGGCCCACTAAGCCCCGCTACTATAGCCACGCCTAACCACGGCTAAAACAAAGGCCCCTAGCGTCTTCCTTTGACCTAGGGGCCTTTGTCTTAGGGGTTTACCGCCAGCACCCGCCACGCTCCATCGGTTTGGCGCTGATACTGGGTGCGGTTTTGGGGGTTGCCCCGCAGTTCGAGGTGATCCACCCAGTCGGGCTGCAAGAGACCTAGGCAAAAGCTAGGCGGCGGCGTTGGGCTAGGCATTCCCTCAAAGGCAACGGGATCCTCAATACGGGGCATCCCCGGTGAAGGCCAGTGGAAGGACTGACGGCCGGCCTCGGAGAGGGATTCCCACCGATCCTGACGGGCCTGGAGGAGGGCGGGATCAGCGGTATCGGCGGTTACCAGCAGGATAGCTCCAGACAGACGGAACTGTTCGCGGGTTTGGGTAAAGTACCAGCACAGTTCCCCCCAAGGGCTGTGCGTGATGTCCTTAACCTTGGTGCTACGGGCATCGGTGACAAAGGTGAGGGCATTGGTATCCCCAGGTTGGCCGCCATAGAAGCCCCGAAACACCACCGTGCGATTGGCCGGACGCCCCTCGGCAGACAGGGTTGCCAGGTGTACATAGCGGCTGTGGGGCTTACTGCGGTTGCGGTGCATCGCTCTGGCCAAGGGGCTACGCCAGGGGGCTAGGGGGGCAGGGTCAACAACGGCGGTTCCAAAATCAGACATACTAAGAAACAGGTGGAAGGCAACGTTCAGCTTGCCAGGGGATAGTCCTAGCCTAGGGCTATCCTACGCGGGATGACGTGGCCGTATTGATTTGTCCGCCGTTGTGATTCCCTGTTGACCAAGTGAGACTGCATCCATGATTGTTGCCATTCTGTTGCTCATTATCGGGGGCGGGCTGCTGCTGGTTGGGGCCGAAGCCCTGGTAAAAGGCGCATCCCGACTGGCCGCCCTGGTTGGTATTTCCCCCCTCATCATTGGGTTAACGGTCGTAGCCTATGGCACCAGTGCCCCAGAAATGGCCGTTAGCGTTCAGTCTAGCCTTGCGGGCCAGGGAGACATTGCCATCGGTAACGTGATTGGCAGCAACATCTTTAATGTGTTGGTGATTTTAGGTCTGTCGTCCCTGGTGGCTCCGCTCTTGGTGGCGCAGCAGCTCATCCGGTTGGACGTGCCGATTATGATCGGAGTCTCGGCCCTCCTGTTTCTCTTTTCCCTCGATGGTCAGTTGCAGGTCTCCGATGGCGTGATTCTGCTGATTGGGGCCGTGGTCTATACGGTGTTCTTGATTTACCTCAGCCGCAAAGAAAGTAACACCGAGGTACAGGCGGAATACGACCAGGAATACGGTCTCAAGGCGCACTCTCGCTGGAGTTGGCTGCTTAACATCGGCTGGATGGTGCTGGGCCTGGGAACGCTCGTGCTGGGATCTCGGCTGTTTGTGTCTGGCGCGGTAGACATTGCCACAGCCATCGGCGTGAGTGAGCTGGTGATCGGCCTAACCATTGTGGCCGCCGGAACCTCGCTGCCAGAGCTGGCGACCTCTATGGTGGCGACCATGCGCGGCGAACGCGACATTGCCGTGGGCAACGTGGTGGGTAGCAACATTTTTAACATTTTTGTGGTGCTAGGCTGCACCTCCCTGGCCTCAGGCGGTAACGTCATCATTCCCGATGCCGTACTCAATTTTGATCTGCCCGTCATGGTGGCCGTGGCCGTCGCCTGCATCCCCATCTTCGCCACGGGTAACCTCATCTCTCGCTGGGAAGGGGTGCTCTTTATGGCCTACTACGTGGCCTACGCCGTCTATCTCATCCTGCGGGCCGCTGACCATAGCCATTTGGGTATTTTCAGCCAAATCATGCTGCTGTTTGTCATCCCCATCACCGTCATCACCCTGGCAACGGTACTCGTCCGCACTTGGCCTAAAAAGCAGCCCTCTGACCAACCCTAGCCCCTAATTTTTCCAATTCCTCCCCCCTAACCCCATTTCTCCACCCCTGCCCCCTGCTCCCCCCGCAATGACCCTCGCCATTGACTTTGGAACCAGCAACACCGTCGTCACCCGCTGGAATACGGCCCTTCAGCAGCCCGAAACCCTCGCGCTACCCAGCATGAGCATTCTGTTGGGCAACGATCCGCCCCTGGTGCCGAGCTTGGCCTATGTGGAACGACTGGGGGCCGAGGGGATGGTCGTGGGGCAGGCAGTGCGGGATCGGGGCTTGGATGTGACGACCGATCCACGGTTTTTCCGCAATGTGAAGCGGGGGATTGGCGTACCTTGGCGGGGCTTTCTGCCCGAAATCGAGGGCCAGACCGTTACCTTCGACCAGGTGGGCCAGTGGTTTCTAGAAGCCGTCCTCACCCAAGCCAAGGCCCAAACGGGGGAGAGCGATAGCCTCGTGTTTACCGTGCCTGTAGACAGCTTTGAAGCCTATCGGCTGTGGCTAGGGGAATTGGCGGAACGGCTGGATTTTGGCCAAGTACGCATGATTGACGAACCCACCGCCGCCGCCCTGGGCTATGGACTCACCCAGGAGAAAACCCTGCTGGTGATGGACTTTGGCGGCGGCACCTTAGATTGGTCGCTGGTGCAGTTGGCCACCCCGGTCGAAAAAGCTCCCATGGGGTTCATGCTGAAGTGGGGGCGGAAATCTAGTGCCCAAGACAGCCCTCAAAAGCCCCAATCCGCCCGCGTCCTCGCCAAGGCCGGAGAAAACCTGGGCGGAGCCGACATCGATAACTGGCTGGTGGATTACTTTCACCAAACCCAGGGCATCCCCATTTCGGCCATTACCCAACGGCTGGCCGAACGCCTGAAAATTCGGCTTTCCGAAGCGCCCACCGCCCAGGAAGCCTACTTTGACGACACCGCCTTCGACACCTACGACCTCAGCCTCAACCGCGACCAGTTCGATCAAATTCTGCAACAGCATCAATTCTTTGACCGCCTAGAGGCCAGTCTCAACCAAGTGCTTCAGCAAGCCCGCCGCCAAGGGGTAGCCCCAGAGGACATCGAAGCCATCCTGCTGGTGGGGGGCACCGCCCAAATTCCCGCCGTGCAAAGCTGGGTGCAGCAGCGGTTTCCCACCGAAAAAATCAAAGCCGACCGTCCCTTCGAGGCCGTGGCCCAGGGGGCGCTTCAGGTGGGCCTGGGGCTGGAGGTATCCGACTTTCTCTACCACAGCTACGGCATCCGCTACTGGGATCGGCGCAGCAACGGCCACGGCTGGCATCCCATTATTCAGCAGGGCCAGCCCTACCCCATGGCCCAGCCCGTAGAACTGACCTTGGGGGCCTCGGTGGAAAAGCAGCCCAGCATTGAGCTAATCATCGGTGAACTGGGGGAAGCCGCCACCCAAACCGAGGTGTATTTTGAAAACGGTCGCCTGATCACCCGCCAACTTGCGGAGGCCAGCCGCACCGTCCAACCCCTCAACGACAGAGACGGTGCCCGCACCATCGCCCAGCTCACCCCCCCCGGCTTTCCTGGCAGCGACCGCGTGCGGGTGCTGTTTTCCGTCGATGCGGATCGCCTATTGCGAATCACCGTCGAAGACATTTTGACCGGGGATATCCTGATGGCCAACCAAGCCGTCGTCAAACTCAGCTAACGTCCCGTCTGCCCCAGCCTCCTAATTTCCAGGCTCCTATCTTCGGCTTTCAGTCCCTACAGATCCCTTTTGCATCTACCCCATGTACTGGTTCGACGGCCACACTGCCCAAGGTACCGATTTACCCCTCGCCATCACCGAACCCGCTTTCCTCTACGGGGCCACCGTTTTCACCACCCTGCGCGTTTACCAACATAACCTCGACCATCCCCTCACCCGCTGGGTCGATCATCTAAATCGTCTGCGCCACGCCCTAGGGGTCTTTCAGTGGTCAGAGCCGAATTGGGAGCAGGTGCGTCAGGGAACAGAGGTGATCCAGGCGACGTTTCCCATGGTGCGAATCACTTGTTTTCCCGATGGGCGCGAGTTCATTACCGGACGCCCCCTACCGCCCGACTTAGCCACTCGCCAACGCCAGGGCATCACCGCATGGTTGGCCGAGGCAGACCTCTACCAACGGGCGCTACCGGGCTACAAAACCGGGAACTATCTGGGTAGTTGGCTAGCCCTGCAAGAGGCCCAACGGCGAAATGCCGGAGAAGCCATTTTGATCAACAAGGCTGGACATTGGCTAGAAACCAGCACGGGCAACCTCTGGGGGTGGGCCGATGGGCAATGGTGGACGCCTCCCTTAAACGAGGATCTGTTACCGGGGGTAACGCGGCTTCACCTGCTAGAGCATCTCCAGCGCCAGGGCATCCCAGTCTGCAAACATCCTTGGTCACCCGCGTCGGTGTATCAGTTTGAAGCGCTGGCCTACTCCAACGCCGGGGTGCAAATTGTGCCCATCCACACGGTGCAGGGCAATCGCAGTACACTAAAATTTGACCCCCAGCACAGGAGTTTACAGACCCTACGCACCGCCTTCGAGGAGGGCAACGCTTAGATTTTCTCGGCGATATGGCCCATTCCGACAGATAGCGTTAACATTAGTTAATAATCTTCTAATCAAACGGTTGATTTAAAACCCGACCCTAGATAACGGTTCCCATTCAAGAAGTTAGTGGAGGCATTACCCCGGTGAACAAACGGTGGAGAAATGCAGGTCTATACGCTTTGCTCGTAGTGGTGGTCATTGCCCTAGCCACCGCCATCTTTGACGGATCTGGCGTAGAAACCCAGACCTGGCGCTACAGCAAGTTCCTAGATGCTGTTCAAAATAGTCAAATTGAGCGGGTCAGCATTAGCTCTGATCGCACCCGTGCCCGGTTTACCGATCCCGAAGGCAACGGTCAGATCATTGTTAACCTGCCCAACGATCCCGAACTGATTAGCACCCTCGAAACCAACAATGTGGACATCATGGTGCTGCCCCAAAGCGACGATAACGTTTGGGTACGCGCTTTCAGCACCCTGTTGATCCCTGTACTGCTGCTGGTGGTGCTGTTCTTTGTGCTGCGCCGCGCCCAAAATGGCCCCGGTAGCCAAGCCATGAACTTTGGGAAATCTAAGGCTCGGGTGCAGATGGAACCCCAAACCCAAGTCACCTTTGGCGATGTGGCGGGTATTGAACAGGCCAAACTAGAGCTCACCGAGGTGGTGGACTTCCTCAAGAATGCCGACCGCTTCACCGCCGTAGGGGCCAAGATTCCCAAGGGTGTGCTACTGGTTGGCCCTCCGGGGACGGGTAAAACCCTGCTGGCCAAGGCCGTAGCTGGCGAAGCCGGGGTGCCCTTCTTCTCCATCTCTGGTTCCGAGTTCGTGGAAATGTTTGTGGGGGTTGGTGCCTCCCGTGTCCGCGATCTGTTTGAACAGGCCAAAGCCAATGCGCCCTGTATCGTGTTCATCGACGAAATTGACGCCGTAGGTCGTCAGCGGGGGGCAGGTCTCGGCGGCGGCAACGATGAGCGGGAACAAACCCTCAACCAACTGCTGACCGAAATGGACGGCTTTGAGGGCAACACTGGCATCATCATCATTGCCGCCACCAACCGCCCCGACGTGTTGGATGCGGCCCTGCTGCGCCCCGGTCGCTTCGACCGTCAGGTGGTGGTAGACCGCCCCGACTACGCCGGACGTCTGGAAATCCTCAACGTCCACGCCCGTGGCAAAACCTTCTCCAAGGATGTGGATCTGCAAAAGATCGCCCGTCGTACCCCTGGCTTCACCGGTGCCGACCTGTCTAACCTGCTGAACGAGGCCGCGATCCTCGCCGCTCGCCGCAACCTCACCGAAATCTCCATGGATGAGGTGAACGACGCCATCGACCGGGTGCTGGCTGGCCCCGAGAAGAAAGATCGCGTCATGAGCGAACGCCGCAAGGAATTGGTCGCCTACCACGAAGCGGGCCACGCCCTTGTCGGTGCCCTCATGCCGGACTACGATCCTGTGCAGAAGATCAGCATCATCCCTCGCGGGCGGGCGGGTGGTCTCACCTGGTTTACCCCCAGCGAAGATCGACTGGAATCGGGCCTCTATTCCCGCTCCTACCTGCAAAACCAGATGGCCGTTGCCCTCGGTGGCCGCATTGCCGAAGAAATCATCTTCGGTGAAGAGGAAGTCACCACTGGTGCTTCTAACGACCTGCAACAGGTGGCCCGTGTGGCTCGCCAGATGGTGACCCGCTTTGGCATGAGCGACAAGCTTGGCCCCGTGGCTCTTGGTCGCCAGCAGGGCAATATGTTCCTGGGTCGCGACATTGCCGCCGAACGCGATTTCTCCGAAGAAACCGCTGCCACCATCGACTCTGAAGTGCGCTCCTTGGTAGACGAAGCCTACAAGCGGGCTAAGGAAGTTCTCGTCAGCAATCGCCACATCCTCGACCAACTAGCCCGGATGCTGGTGGATAAAGAGACGGTGGATTCCGACGAACTGCAACAACTCCTGGCTAACAGCGATGTGCGGATGGCTTCCATTGCCTAGACGCTAATCGTTGCCTAAAGGCTTAAAACCCAGAGTTCTTTAAGAACCCTGGGTTTTTTGTTGATGATTTTTATGCGGCCTAGCCCCTCAACAGCTCAAACAGGCCGTCGTCGATGTCGTAGCCCAGCACTTGGGTCATGAATTTGAGCTTGGTGGGGTTGAATCGGCCCTGCTGTTTGAGCCATGTGGCAATCACAAAAATCTTTTGCATCACAAAGATTTCCAAGGCTTCGGGGTTATAGCGAATACCGTCGGTGGGGCTGAATTGGTGGGGCACCAGCATGGCGGCATAGCGGCCTAGTTCGCCGGCTTCCCAGTCGAGCACTAGGGGTAGCCAGGGGTAGCGGCTATCCAGGCGAAGGAACCATAGCCGCACCTCCGGCAGTTCCGAGAGTTCCCTAGGATCGGTGGGGTTGCGGGTAATGTCAATGTCGAACCTTAGTCCGTCTAACTCGGTGACACTGGGTTCGCTGGCCAATAGGGGATCAATCACCGCCGTGGCTGGGGTAAGGTCGAGGGTTTGCAGATGGCTGTCGCGGAGGGTGATGGTATGGGCCATGGAAGAGATCGCCGATTAGGATGAACAGCCTCTATTGTGGCAGGGGGGTGGCAGCGGGGAAAGGGCGTGCCATGATGGGTATCGGTTTTCTATCGGATGGGTTTTGCCGATGACTGCTTCTCCCCGGCGTGTGTGCATTATTCTTGGAACTCGGCCAGAGGCGATTAAGCTTGCCCCCGTCATCCGGGTCTTTCAGCAAGATGCCGCCTTTGAAACCCAGGTGGTGCTCACTGGGCAACACCGGGAAATGGTGGATCAGGTGATGGCCCTGTTTGACCTGCGGGCCGATGCCGACCTGGCCATCATGCAGCCCCGGCAAACCCTAACCGACATCACCTGCCGCAGCCTCCAGGGGCTAGAGGCCCATTTTCAAACCCTGAAGCCCGACTTGGTGATTGTCCAGGGAGACACCACCACCGCCTTCGCCGCCGCCCTCGCCGCCTTTTACCAAAAAATTCCGGTGGGCCATGTGGAGGCTGGCCTTCGCACCGACAATATCTATAGCCCCTACCCAGAGGAAGCCAACCGACGGCTGATTTCCCAGATTACTACCCTGCATTTTGCCCCCACCACCAAGGCCGTAGAGCATCTCAAGGCATCGAGCGTGGTCGGTGAGATTCACCATACGGGCAACACGGTTATTGATGCCCTGCTGACCGTCGCCGCTCAGAACCCTGAATGCCCCATTGACGGGCTGAACTGGGATCAGTATCGGGTAATTTTGGCCACCGTCCACCGTCGGGAAAACTGGGGCCATCCCCTAGAAGCCATCGCCGCCGGATTTTTGGATATTCTAGACGCCCAGCCCGACACGGCCCTGCTGCTGCCCCTGCACCGCAACCCCCTGGTGCGAGAACCCCTCACCGCCGCCCTAGGTAACCATCCCCGCGTGTTTTTGACCGAACCCCTAGACTATCGTGACCTAGTAGGAGCCATGCAGCGCTGCCACCTGCTGCTGACCGATTCCGGCGGTCTACAAGAAGAGGCCCCTGGCCTAGGCAAGCCCGTCCTGGTTCTGCGCGACACCACCGAACGCCCTGAAGCCATCGATGCGGGTACCGCCCGCCTCATCGGCACCGACCGAGAGGCCATCCGTCATCACGCCCTAGACTTGCTCACGAACCCCGCCGCCTACAAAGCCATGGCCCAGGCCACCAACCCCTTTGGTGATGGCCAAGCCTCTAATCGCATTCTGGCCATCGTGAAGGCCTATTTGGGGTGAGCGGCGATGGCCTCGGTCATGGAAGTAGGCTCCCAAGGAGCGCGTAATCAACCGTGCTGGGTGACGGCCTGCGGTAGGCTCAGGCCGAACGGCGGCGAACCCCAGTGAGAATTGCTGATAACGCCGGGAAAGACTATTTTAGAAACACAAAAGTTGTTAAAGTATAGAAGTCCTTTGATAGCTCGGCTTACCCATGCCTGCATCGTTGCTCAGCACCAAGGGAATTACCCTGCACCAAATGGAAGTCTTTGAGGCCGTGGCACGGCATCGCAACTATACGAAAGCCGCCGCCGAACTGTATCTCACCCAGCCCACGGTATCGATTCAGATCAAGCAACTCTCCAAAACGGTGGGCTTGCCCCTCGTCGAAACTATCGGTCGGCAGTTGCACCTCACGGCGGCGGGCGAGGCTCTGTTAAACACCTGCCATCAAGTTTTGCGGCAGCTTCAGCATTTAGATCAAACCCTGCTGGCCTTCCAGGGTGTGGAGGCGGGCACCGTCAAACTAGCGACGGTGGAAAGTGGGAAATGCCTACTGGTGGAGCAGTTCAAGCCCTTCCTAGAGCAATATCCTGGTCTCGAGGTGTGCCTCCATGTGGGGAGCGATGCCGAGCTTCAGGAACGCCTACACCACAATGAAGACGACTTCTACCTCTTCAGTCTGCCGCCTGTGTCGATGAACCTGGCGACCTTGCCCTACGCCCAGTCGCCCTTGCAGGTGGTGGTTTCCCGACGGCATCCCCTCAGCCAGCGCAAAATCCTTGGCTTGGCTGATCTCGCTGAGGCCACCTGGATTCTCCGCGAACCAGAATCCAGCACCCGTCAGCGTCTTGAGGAGGTCTTCAAGGCCCGGGGCTTGGCCCTACGCAGTAACCTAGAGCTAAGCTGCAACGAATCCATCAAGGCCAGCGTCAAGGCCAACCTAGGCATCGCCCTACTACCCGCCTTCACCCTCACCAATCTAGATACGGATTTGACGGTGCTGTCTGTTCCTGAACTGGCGCTTCAAGGCCAGTGGCAACTTGCCTATCGCCAAGACAAAGCCTTTTCTCCCGCTGCTAGAGCCTTCCTCGACCACTGGATTGAGTCTTCTCCTTCGTTGGCCATTGGCGCTTAGGCCGCATTTCCGCTAGCGCCTGGGGTAACGGCTTTTACCCTGGCTAGCCCCTGACTAGAAATCGTCGGTCACCCGGCGTTCAAACTCTTGGCGCACACCTTCGGCCATCTCTAGCGCTTGGGGATAAATATCGCTATGGTTTTCCTTGAGCCACGCTAGCAGGCGAGTGAACTGGGCATTACGCAGGTCAAGATCCGCCTGAAAAATGGTAGCCGTAGCCATGTGTTTGGCGTATTGGATGGGGTGCCCCTGGCGCACAAACTCGCTGGTTAGGGCCAGCAGGGCATCCTTGCGAACGTCATCCTGCTCTGAGTTTTTGGAAAAAGTCATAGCGATAGTGCCTCGCAATGCATCGTTAGGCGCTGGGATAAAACGGTGGCATGGGTTTCTGCCCTCGACTGTTCGAGCCATCACCAGCACTTTCTACAAAGTGCCCCGTCCCCCCTACCAATGCCCTAGCCTTACAAGAATCGTTACAAACTCCCGACTCCCAACTCCCGACTCCCAACTCCCGATGCCCCAAGCTTCGACAAACCCGCAAAGCCCAGGGACGCTTCTTGGTAGACTGATGAAGCTGCAAAAAAGCGGCCTGTTGGGGGTAAGCATCCCATCCAGGCCAAGGCTGTAGCGCTGCGATCCACGGTTTACTTTCTCTTTTCCTATGGCGACATTTTTGCTGGAAGTGGGCACCGAAGAATTGCCCGCCAGTTTTGTAAGCAATGCCCTGGCTCAGTGGCAACAGCGGGTGGTGGCGGATCTGGAAGAACAGGCCCTCGCCCCAGAACTGGTGAGGTTTTACGGCACGCCTCGGCGGTTGGTCATGGTGCTGGAGGGGTTGCCCGACGGCCAGCCCGACCGCACAGAAGAGGTGAAAGGCCCCCCGGCTCAGGCGGCGTTTAAGGATGGCCAGCCCACCAAGGCCGCTGAGGGGTTTGCCCGTTCCCGTGGGGTATCGCTGGATGCTTTGGAGGTGCGCGAGACCGACAAGGGGGCCTTTGTGTTTGTCACCCAGGCCATCGCCGGACGCCCTGCCGCCGAGGTATTGACGGAGCTGATCCCCGGCTGGATTTTGAACCTGGAAGGCAAGCGCTTCATGCGGTGGGGCGATGGCGACCTGCGCTTTCCTCGGCCCATTCGCTGGCTGGTGGCGCTACTGGATAGCGAGGTGCTGCCCCTCACCCTCGAAAATGGCTCGATTACCTGCCAGAGCGGTCGTCATTCCCAGGGGCATCGTGTGCTGGCCCCAGCCTCCCTCCCCCTGAAGCAGGCCGGGGAATATGTGGAAACCCTGCGCCACGCCTTTGTGGAAATTGACCCCGTGGCCCGTCGCCTATTGATTCAAAAGCAGGTGGAGGATGCGGCCAAAAAGCTGGGCGGCGTGCCCGTGATTTCTGAATCCCTATTAGACGAAGTGACCAACCTGGTAGAGTGGCCCACCGCCGTGGTCGGCCAGTTTGACGCAGAATTTTTGGAACTGCCGCCAGAAGTGGCCACCATGGAAATGGAAAGCCACCAGCGCTATTTCCCGGTGCGACAGTCGGCCCAGTCTGCGGATTTGATGCCCTACTTCATCACCATTTCCAACGGCGATCCGGCCAAAGCCGCCATCATTGCCGAGGGCAACGCCAGGGTGATTCGTGCCCGCCTGTCGGACGGCAAGTTCTTCTTTGACGCCGACCGAGCCATCCCCCTAGAAGACTTCGTCACCAAGCTAGAAACCGTCACCTTTGAGGAACGGCTGGGTTCCATGGCGGCCAAGGTGCAGCGCATCGAAGCCATCGCCGCCCGCATTGCCGCCCAGCTTGGGGCAGATGCAGCCATTCGCCAGCACATCCAGCGGGCCGCCCACCTGTGCAAGGCAGATCTCGTCTCCCAAATGGTAGGCGAATTTCCTGAACTCCAGGGGGTGATGGGCCAAACCTACGCTAGCCACAGCGGCGAACCCGACGCCGTCGCCACCGCCATCTTTGAGCACTACCTCCCCCGTGGTGCCCACGACCAACTGCCCCAAACCCTGGTGGGCCAAGCCGTGGGCCTAGCGGATCGCCTAGATACCCTGGTCAGCATCTTTAGCCTTGGCGAAAAGCCCAGCGGTTCCTCCGACCCCTTTGCCCTACGCCGCGCCGCCAATGCCGTGGTGAATATCATCTGGGCGGCGGGGCTTCCCCTCAACCTGCTGGCCCTGCTTCAGGAGGTGGTGGCCGATGCTGTGGCCAATCCAGATGTCCCCATTACCGAGGCTGAACCGCTGCTGGGCCAACTGCGCGACTTCTTTTTGCAGCGAGTACAAACCCTGCTCCAGGACGAACTGGGGATTGACTACGACCTAGTCAACGCCACCCTCGGCGAAGACAATCCCGCCTACGCCGACCGCGCCTTGGTGGATTTGCTCGATGCCAAAAACCGAGCGCTGTTCCTCCAGGAAATCCGCCAGGATGGTCGCCTTGCCACCATCTACGAAACGGTGACTCGCGCCACCCGCCTTGCTGCCCAGGGTAATTTGGACACCAGCGTCCTCGATCCGGCTGGCTTGGTGGACGCCCAGCAGTTCCAATCCCCCGCTGAGCAAGCGTTTTTGGATACCCTAGAAACCCTGCTGCCCCAAACCCAAGCCGCCCAGGCCAGCCGCGACTATCAGCAGTTGCTCTCCGGTCTTCAGCAAGCGGCCCCCGTGGTCAGCGGTTTCTTCGATGGCCCCAACAGCGTTCTGGTGATGGACGAAAATCCTGCTATCCGCCAAAACCGCCTAAATTTGCTGGGTTTATTACGGAACCATGCCCTGGTGCTGGCTAACTTTGGGGCGATTGTGAAGGGCTAATGCCCAATCCGGCTGGAAAATCCCCTCAACGAATTGAGGCTTCGACCCGCTCAGCTTGAGTGGGAGTAGCTAAACGAATTAAGGCTTTGACAAGCTCAGCCTGAGCAGGAGTAGCGTTTGCATCGGGGGTAAGCAATCGGGATTTGGTGTGATGCCAAATCCTCCGCATGGAAAAACCCCAATTCCCAGCCGGACAAACCGCAGGGGCAAAGTCTCCTCGCCCTTTTGAGTTGGGGATTCGTTATCAGAATTGCGTATCAGCTCTCATCGGGTTTCCGGGGGCCATTCCAGCACCCAGGCACCCAGCAACCCGGTACGGAAATCGTTGAGGATGCGCTTGGCAGTGCGCTCTCGGTCATCCTGAAATTTTTGGGCGGCTACTTCAGCCACAAAACTCTCCCCGGTATAGTCGGTGAGGGCCATGCCGTAGCGGTCTTGCAGGCTGGCTTGATAGCTGTCGGGCACCTGGCGCTGTTCTAGGGTTTTCAGCAGTTCTAAAAAAGCGGCGGCGGTGCGCTGGGTGTCGTAGGCGGCTTCGCCAATGTCGTCGCAGATCGCCAGTTTGAGGGCCGCCCCTTGGTCATCGAGGCGAGCGGGGATAACGCCTGGGGCATCCAGCAGATCCAAGTCTCCAGAAATACGAACCCAGCGCAACTGGCGAGTAACTCCGGCGCGGCGGGCACTGGCCACCACTTTTCGATTCAGCAGACGGTTAATCAACGCCGACTTGCCCACATTGGGAAACCCAATCACCACGGCGCGGATGGGTCTGGGCTTCATGCCGCGTGCCTTGCGTCGCTGGTTCACGGCCTCTCCGGCGACTTGGGCGGCTTTGGCGATGGCCTTTACGCCCTGCCCCTGCTGGGCATTGGTGAACAGGGGCACTTCCCCCTGCTGCCGAAACCAGGTTTCCCAGGCTTCCCTCGCCTCGATGGAAATCATATCGACGCGATTCAGCACCAGCACCCTGGGCTTTTCGCCCACCCACCCGTTGACGCTGGGGTGCTGTGTTGCCAGGGGAATCCGCGCATCCCGCACCTCTAGCACCACATCCACCCGACTGAGCTGATCCACCAAAGCCTTTTCGGCCTTGGCAATATGTCCGGGATACCACTGGATATCGGGGGTCGTCATGGGGCAGGAGAGGGGATGGACTTTGCCACTATGGCACGGCGAGGGAGCGTTTGGGTATGGGCTGCCTGGGCTTGTTCCAGACGCTAGGCTTCGTCTGGACGGCAGCACGATGGTCTGTATTGATGGGCGGCCCTTGAACACCTAGGCCAACCCCATCAGGCAGCAGAGTTTGTAGACGATGCGTGCTCCCACATTGCCGTCCCATTCGCCGTCGCCTGTTTCCGACAGATCAAAGCCAAGGATGTGTCGTCCACTTTGCACCACCTGGCGCAGCAGGCAAAACACCTCCTCCAACTCCAGCCCGCCCGGAACCGGGGTGCCCGTGTGGGGGCACAGCTTGGGGTCGAGGCCGTCCACATCGAAGCTGACATAGACCTTAGCGGGCAGGTGTGCAACGATGGCCTCACACTGCTCTAGCCAGGTTTTGCCTCGGTAGCGGTTATCCTTCAGCGTTGTGTCGTAGTAGGTGATGATGCGCCCATCGGATTGCTCGATCAGCGCGACCTCATCCCGGCACACATCCCGAATCCCCACCTGCACCAATCGGCTGATGGGGGGCAAGGTCAGGGCATTGTTCATAATCGAGGCATGGGAATAGCGAAAGCCTTGGTAGGCTTGGCGCAGGTCGGCATGGGCATCGATGTGGAGGATGCCAAAATCGGTGTGGCGTTCGGCTAGGGCTTGCAGATAGCCCAGGGGGACGCTGTGGTCGCCGCCAATCACCCCCACCCGCTTGCCCTGGTCGAGGGCGTGGCCGGTTTGGCCGTAGAGCCAGCCGTTCATTTGTTCGCAGGCATGGTTGACTTGGTTGAGGGCTTCCTTGAAGAGGGGGTGGCTGGCAATGTCAATGCCTTTTTCCGTGGCCTGAATCACCCGCTGGGCCACCTCCCGCGTTTGGCTGTTGATCTGGCGCAAATGCTGGGAAACGGGGGGCATGAAGATGCCCTGACGCCAGCCCTCTGGGTTATCTAAGTCGTAGAGGTCGAGCTGGGGGGAGGCGTCTAGGATTCGCTGCGGCCCCTGGGCGGTGCCCTCGTGGTAAGACACTGTCGCTTCCCAGGGCACCCCAAATAGGATGATGGTGGCGTCTTCGTAGGTGCAGGGCAGGCCGTAGAGGTTGCCGTTGTCTAGGCCAACGCCGCTGGGGTCAAAGGTATCGAGGGTTCTGGGGTCGGTCGTCATTGGGCTATCCAAGCATCCCCCTGATCCTAGCGATATTTGGGGATCTCGCGGCACAGGTGGCCTACGGGAGGCTTGATGCCCGACCCGTTGTTAGGCCCGAAACCCTTAGGCCCGAAACACGACCGACATATTATTGGCAGGCATGGCCAGGGTGTCTACCCAGCGCAGCCCCACCGCTTCGGCCTCCGCCACGACCGCTTCGAGATCGCGAACTCCCCAAGCTGGATTTTGGGCCTGAAGGCTGTCGTCAAAGGCGGCATTGCTGGGGGCGGTGTGGTCTCCCCCCTGCTTAAAGGGGCCATAGAGGTAGAGCACCCCACCCCTGGGTAGCAGGCGTCCGGCTCCGGCCATCAGCCCTAGGCAAGCCTCCCAAGGGGCAATGTGCACCATGTTGATGTTGACGATGGCGGTGATGGGATGGGTGGTCAAGTCTACTCCCAAGTCAGCGGCAGAATCTTCCACGGGCCAGGGCGTTTGCCGCACATCCAAAGCTAGGGGCGGGTGTAAATTGGCCGCTGGTTCTGCCGCTTGCCAAGCCAAAATACTCTGACGGGCCAGGGGATCAGTCTCGGAAGGAAGCCACTGTCGGGGGGCCAACCGAGGGGCAAAAAACACCCCATGTTCTCCGGTGCCGCTGGAAATTTCGAGGACGGTTCCGGTGGCGGGCAGCACTCGCTCTAAAATGGCCAAGATCGGCTCGCGGTTGCGCTGGGTGGCGGGGGCATAGCGGCGGGCATCGGCCAGGTCGTCCATGGGGGTGGCGTAGGGCATGTTAAAACACCTGGTTCCAGGGGTGGACTTCGTACTCCGTCCAAATGCCGTTTTGCCAGTAGGGATCGGCCTCGATCAGTTGGCGCACGGTGGCTTCATCCTCGGCTTCGTAGATGCCAAAGACCTTTTGGTTATCGGTGGTTGGCCCTAGGGCCAGCAAAATGCCCCGGTCTTTCTGGGCCTGAAGCCCTTGCAGGTGAGCTTCGCGGTAGGGGGTGCGTTTTTCTAGGGCGTTTTCGCAGTAGCAACCCCAGAGAACATATTTTGCCATCGGTTCACGCCTCAACAATGCAACGTTGACAACTGCGTTTCAACCCATACGCGCTTCGACACATACGTGCTTCAACCCATGCTGCCGCAATCAAACAAGCTGATCCTAGCAGGCAACGGTATCGAGGTTGCAGCGCCCTAGCCCGCCGTGGCAATGCGCCCTTGGTGCACCGTAAGAATTTGGGAGGTGGTCATCCACTGGCTATCGAAGGCTCCTAGGTGGGTGGTGGTGATGATGGTTTGGAAGCGATCTTGGATGGCCTCTAATAATTGGTTTTGGCGGTGCAAATCCAGCTCTGCCAGAACATCATCCAACAGCAGCAGGGGCGGCTCGCCAATGACCGACTCAATCAGGTGCAGTTCGGCCAGCTTTAGGGCTAAAACCAGGGTGCGCTGCTGGCCTTGGGAACCGTACTGGCGGCTGGGGGTGTCGTTGATGGTGAGGGCGATGTCGTCGCGGTGAGGGCCAACTAAGGTGGTGCGCTGTTGTTGTTCGGCGATGGCCCGCTGCTGAATTTTTGCCAAAAAGCTGGATTGGATCGCCTGGGCCTCGTTGGCGTCGGTGGGTGGGGCGCATGGCGGAGCATCCGAACGAGGATCGGCGGGTGAGCCTTGCAAGAAGGACACCGTCGAGAGGGGCAGGTTCGAGAGGGGCAGGTTCGAGAGGGGCAGGTTCGAGAGGGGCACGTTGGGCTGGTATTCCAGGCGCAGGGTTTCGCGCTGGCCGCTGATGGCCTGGTGCCACTGCTGGGCGATGGGGGCAAGGCGATTAATGGCCCTAGCCCGCCGCCGCATCACATGGGTGCCGAGGGTGGCCAGTTGGGCATCCCACAGGGCCATTTCGGTGCGGTCGGGGGAGGGGCTGTCGGCCAAGTCGCTGCTGTAGAGGCGTTTGATCAGGGCGTTGCGCTGCTTGAGGACGTGGTTGTACTGGCTGAGGATGTGGGCATAGACCGGTTCGAGCTGCATTAGCAGGGTATCCAGCCAGGTGCGCCGTTCCCCAGGGCCACCCCGCACTAAATCTAAATCCAAGCTGGAGAACTGCACCGCATTGAGGGTACCCAGGCCGTCGAGCTGTCGCCGCAGTTTTTCGCCGTTGAGGATGGCCGTGCGTCGCCCCGCCGCCCGCAGCACTAGGGCCAAATCCGCCCGTCCTAAATCCCGCTGCACCGAGGCCGTCACCTGGGCCAAGGGCTGATTTTGCTGCACCAAATCGCGGTCGTAGCTGGTGCGGTGAGACTTCAGGGTAGCCAGTAGCTCCACGGCCTCCAGCAGGTTCGACTTGCCCTGGGCATTCTCTCCCACCAGGATGGTTTTGGGGGCCGTAAAGGAAACTGCCTGCTCACCGTAATTGCGGAAATGCTTGAGTGTGAGGGAGGTTAGGTACAACGGGGCAGCGGGGGTGGGGGGGGAGAAGCGGGCACAGGGGACGGGGTTAGAACCGTAACCAGTTCGTCTAAAAATTGGGCCTGGGCTTTAATAATGCGCCGTTTGGCTTCTGTTAGGGAAAACCAGGCGGCTTGGTCTACCTCTGGGAATTCGCGCATTCGCCCAGAGTTGGGTGGCCACTCTAGGGTGAAGGTGTTGCTGTGGAGCGTGGTGGGGTCAAAGTTGCCCTCAAAGGCCCAGGCAAACACCAGCTTGCCGCCCGACTGACGAACCGCACGCAACGACTGAAACTGACCTTCGGGCCGCTGTCCGGTTTCCTCCTGGAACTCTCGCTGGGCGGCGGCAAAGGCGTCTTCGCCAGGGTCAATTTCTCCCTTCGGAATCGACCACGCCTGCCACTGACGATTGACCCAGTACGGCCCACCGGAATGCACCAGCAGTACCTCAATACCCTGCCCAGAGAGGCGGTACATGAGCAGCCCTGCACTCTTTTTGGCCATCACCTGGCACGGACTTAGCAACCTTTGCATTTTAGCGATTTATCGTCTTTCCTCCGCGAAGATTTTCGGCCAGGCACCCGGGTGCGGGCAACCCAGGCCGCAATCATCCGGTAGGAATCGTGGGATTAGGGCCGCAGGATCTCCCGACGGCCTTAGCCAACCTGGGCGGCAGGGCACGGCAATGTGTCCGGACGGGGACAAGGGGCGTTGATAGGATAAATTTGGCAGGGGGTGCTGGATGTTGGCAACCTTTAAATCTTGGCAAGGTGAGGATTGAAGTTAGGTATGGCAGGCATCATCCGATTCGGCTCGATCATGGCCGTTGTGCTAGGGCTGGGGCATCCATGGGCGTTGGCGGCGGCGGTTGAGGTCAATTCTACCCCTGCGGCCCCTGCGGCGGATGGGGAGAACCTAGAGAATGCCGAACCCCAGCCACGGTTGGAGGAGGCGACCGCTGACACCACCGTGCCCGCCAGACCCATGACCTTTCAGCAGTGGTGCGAGGCCAAAGACACCCTCCCCGCAGGCCAGCGGCATACCGTCCAAGTGTTGTTGCACGAATTGGGGGTCGAGAACTGCGTTCAAGCAGGGCGGCGAGCTTCCGTAGTCACCTTGATTAACCTGTCGCACCAAGAACTGACAGACATCGCCCCCCTCGCCAGTTGGCCACGGCTTACGGAGGTGTTGCTGCACAACAATGCCATTCAAGACGTGCAGCCCCTCGCCCAGTTGCCCAACCTCACCCGTCTGTCTTTGGCCAATAACCAAGTGTCTGACCTAACCCCCCTCACCAACCTAGAACAGTTACGCATGTTAGGCTTGGCCAATAACCCCCTGGGCAATTTGCAGGGGCTAGAAACCTTAACCCAGCTAGAGGAACTGCACCTCAGCCAAACCCAACGGCAATCGCTAGAGCCCTTGGCCAATTTGGTAAATCTGCAAACCCTGTATCTCAACCATAACCAAATTTCCGACCTCACCCCGCTGGCCTCCCTAACGGCCTTGGAGGTGCTGGATCTAAGTTCTAACCAAATTGAGGACATTACCCCCCTCGCAGCCTTGAAAAACCTGCGCTATCTCAACCTCAACCGCAATCTCATCCAAGATACTGTGCCCCTGCGGGGGCTACCCGTCCTTGGGCAGGTTTACCTATATAACAATCCCGTCAATCGCTTGGGTTGCCCCAGCAGTGCCAATACGCTCTGTTTGATGTAGGCGCAAGCTACCCCCAGACTCTCTGCCACGGGGAGAGGGGCTGGGGGTGAGGGCTACCGCGCAAGCCAGTGGCAGGTTTCTAAAGATTGCAGTCCTTGGCTTATCCCGAACTCAGGTTACTCAAACGGATTACTCGAACTGAGGGGGCAGTTCTGAGGGAGAAAGCCCATTGGGGTTCGCCGGACGAGGGGTGAGCAGCGGATCTCCCGGTTCGCCTGCTGCCGCTGCTGCCGCCGCTGCCGCCGCTGCCGCCGCCGCCGCCCCGCTATCACCATTGCCGCCCGCCGCACCGCCGCCCGACCCACTGGAGGCCGCTGCCGGGGGGAGGGCCACCGTCGCCAGGGTAAAGGATCGCTGCACCTGCTTGCCGTCGCGGTTGGTGACTTGCAGAGTAATAACGGTGGAACTGGTTTCGGGGCTAAGGGGCAGGGGCAAACTACCTTGGGGGGGCACATTGCCAGGAACGGGCAGCAGGGCCACGGTGGTGCCGGGGTTGGCCTCCACCTGCCAAGACACCATCAGCGCTGGCGGCGGCTGACCAGGGACGAGGGCCACGGTATAGTTCGGCTGCACGGGCCGGCCATTCACCAAAAAGTTAAGGATTTGCGGCGGACGAGCTTCGATCAAAATGGGAGCGGTGGCCAGGGTAATGGGCGGTTCGGCGGGGCCACCGATGGGAATGACCGTGAGTTCAAAAATGTAGCGTCCGGCTTGGCGTACCCCGGTTTGCAGGTTCTCGCACACCAGCACCTCTTCGATGCGGCAGAGGGGCTGAAGCGGTTCGGGCAACCCTTGGCGTAGATCAATTTGCACCTTGGGAAAAACGATGGTGCCCTCAGGATCTCGCCCCACCAGTTCTAGGGCGGCAATACGTTGGGGATGGGCAATGGCCCAGTTGAGCCGAATGCCGTAGGTCTCGGGATCTCCGGGTGCGCCCGCGCTATTGGCCGTATTGCCATTGGCCACGGGCTGCCCCCGACCCGCTGGCGGTGCTTCGGGATAGACGGGTTGGCTGGGGGCAAAGGCCAAAATTTCCGGCGTGGGGAAGGGATCCACGGTGATGAGGGCTGAGGTGAGGGTATGGGGAGCCAGGTTTCCCCGCCCCGGCTTCGGAAAGGCGGTGAGGGTAAAGGCATACTGCCCCGGTTTACGGGCATCGGTGAGCACGGCTCGACAGGTGAGCAGCAGGCGGTTGAGATTGCAGAAAGGCTCTAGGTCGGTGGGTAATCCTTGGCTGAGGTCGTAGGTGATGGGGCCGCTGGTGATGGTGCCCTCCGGGGATTGACCCACCAGTTCTAACCGCTGTAATCGTCGGGGTTGGCTGATCTGAAAGTCGAGCCGCACGGCATCATCATTCACTTCGCTGTACTGCGGATCGGCGGGAGCCAAGCGCACCACTTGGGGCGGCACCGGAGGCCGCAGGAACAGCCACCACAGCAGCCAGAGTCCGGTGGCAACACTCCCAATCACCAGCAGTACCAGGGGCAACACCTGCCACCAGGGCCGCGATTCCCACAGCAAAAAGCCCTGCATGGGAATGTCTGGCAGGGGATGGTTCTCCACGTCCTGGGTTTCGACGGTGAAGTTGATCACCCGCCCACCGCCGACCCAGGGCCGCTTGCGGCGGGGATGGGGCTGTACGGTGATGTGGGTGGTTTGGGTTTGCTGGGGAGCGAGGTGTAGTTCCGGCGGGTCAACGGTGAAGGTGCAGCGGTCGCCGCCATCTAAGGGCAGGGCCTGAAACCTGAGGATACGGGGGGTATTGCCCTGGTTGCTGGCCTGCACCATATACTGCCCCGCTTGGTTTTGCACCCGGCTGACCAAGGTCCGAAAGCTGAGATTAACCTGGTATACCGGAGTCACGGTGAGGTACAGCAACTCCAGCAGGGTGAGGTCGGGCTGGTTTTCCGATTGCAGATTTAGGGTGCCCACATAGCTACCCGCCAGGGTGTTGGGTGGCACCGTCAGCAGTATCGTAATGGTGCCCTGCTCATTGGGGTTGAGGTCGAGGTATTGCTCCATTACCGAGAGCCCCACCGCATGAAAGCCTTGGGGATAGCTAATGGCCAGCCAATCCGAGGGCAGATCTAAACAGCGCAGCCGAAACCGATCTACCCGTGGGCCTCGGTTATGCACGATCACCTGCAACTCTAGGGTCTCGCCCGGAGCCAATCGAGCGGGGCTCGCGGCACGGGTGGGCGGCAGCAGAAAGAAGGTGGGATCGCTCGCCACCTCCACATCCTCAGCCATGGGCAACACCTGAAACCGCTGCTCGAAGCGCTGAGGCGGGCTACCGGGGTAGTGCTGGGGGGCATCCACCACCAGGGCATAGGTGTAGTATCCAGCCATGGCCGTTGCGGGCACCTGAAAGCTGAAGACCGCTTCTCGACTTTGATCGGGGCCAAGGGCTAGCCGCTCTTGGGTGGAGGAAACCCAGGCATAGAGAGAGGCCGGTAAATCTTCCAAAAAGACATCGATGATGGCGCTAGTTGACCCTTTGTTGGTCACCGTCACGCTGAGGGTCACGGTTCCTCCCGGCACTACCACGGCTGATCCCCCCAGCATGACGGTCAGGGGGGCTACGGGAGCCACCTCTGGCTCCACCACCGTGCCCGACCGCTGGCGAGACAGAATTTGGGCACGATACTGAAGCAGCGGTTCTGCCAGGGCGAATTCCGTCTCCCCTTCCTGCCCCTGGTGAGTGACCGCCTGCACATAGCCCTGCGCTAGCAGGGGGGCTAGCTGCTGTTGCGCCTCAACCTCGGAGATACTGAGGAATTGGGCTGTGTCCGTCAGGGTTACGGTGCGTTGTCGAATTAACCACACCATGAACTGGCGCTGCTCCAAGGGCAGGGTCAGTATGTCGGCCATCGTTAGGCCGCCCGGCACTTCGCCGGGGGATGGATCGTTCCGAAGCCCTGAACCTGTCATCACCGCATCCTATGCTGAGGGGCAATTGCTCGGGGGTAATTATAGTCTGACCCGCTGTGACTCTAACGCTGCCCTGCAAATGCGGGCCGTTTTTCAGGGCTAGATCGATAAGGCCACCGGAGAAGGCTGGGCCACGGTTTTATAAAGGCATTCTAGGGTAGACACATTGGCGCTGAGGGTGTAGCGTTCCTGCACCCGTTCGCGGGCTTTGCGACCCAGCAGTTGAGCAATTTCAGGGTGATCGCGCAGCAGCGGCAAAATGGTCTGCAACTGCACCGCCACCCGCTGCGGGTCGAGGACAATTCCGGCCCCATTCGCCAACACTTCCCCATCAGCCCCTACATCGGTGGCGACACAGGCCGTACCGCAGGCCATCGCCTCCAGCAGCGAGAGGGATAACCCCTCCACAAAGGACGGCAGGATAAAGCCATCGGCCCCCCGCAGCAGGTCAATGCGCCGCTGCACATCGGAGACATAGCCCAGCCAGCAGATGTTGTCGTCGTCGTAGAACAGCTTGAGGGAGGACTCTAGTGGCCCGCTGCCCATGATCGCCAGTTTGCAGGTTGGCCCCATCTCGGCCAACCGCCAGCCCTTCAGCAGCGACTCCACATTTTTTTCTGGGGAGAGGCGACCCTGGTAGACAAAGAGCCGCTCTGCCCCCAGGTTGACCTTGGCCATAGAGGGGCCAGGGGCATAGCGCAGGGGGTCTACCCCGTTGGGAATCACCGCTAGGCGGTCATTGGGCACGCCTAGCTTATTCAGCAGGTCGCGTTGCAGGTCAGAGAAGACGATCACCCGGTCGTACTTCGCTAGGTAGGGGGCGTAGAGCTGGTAGGTGAGGTGCTGGGTGCCGGAGGTGATGCTGCGTACCTTGCGGTCAAAGGCGGGATGGAAGGTTGCCACCAGGGGCAGACCCAGATCAGCGCAAATTTCTGGCAGTCGAAAATCGAGGGGCGACAGGGTGAGGGAGGCGTGAACCAGGTCGGGCTTGATTTGTCGGAGGGCACTGGTCAACAGCTTGCGCGACCGCAGGGACGGAATGGTAAGAATCTGCGACTTAAACAAAAAAGGAAGGGGCACCTCCGTGGCCTCAGGATGGGCTTCTTCCTCCGCCTCATGGGGTTGGGCAAAGTGCAGAAAGGTAACCCGGTAGCCCCGCTCTAGCAGGGCGTTGGTGATTTCCTGACCATAGGTGACGTTGCCGCAGAAGGGGGTTTTCTTGCCAAGCCAGGCGATATGCATTCCGTTTCCAGGGGGTAGGATGACAACCTAAACCATCGGCCTAAACCATTGGCCCACAGCACCTAACGCCAGCGGAGAACTGCCGTTCTGGATGGGGATAGGCTAAATTGGCCTATCTTAAGGCCGTATCGGCAATATACCAGGTCAACACGCCGCCGATCCCGACCAAAGCGCCCAAACCGATGAAAACATTGGGCAAACCCAGGGCCGCTTCCACCAAACTGGCCAAGGCGAGGGGAAGGGTGAGGGCAATATTCACCAGGTTATTTTGCAGGCCAAACACTTTGCCGCGCATGTCCTCTGGGGTGGTTTCTTGAATCAGGGTTTGCATGGGAATACCCACCAAGGCTCCGGCAAACCCTAACGCCGTCAGCAGGGCAAGGGATAGCCACAGTTGTTCCGTCGTCCAGGCCAGCAGGATGAGGCTGAGGGCCATGCCCAGGGTGCCCCACAGGCTGAGGTAGCGGCGGGGAAACCGTTGACCCAGATGCCCCACCCACACGGCTCCGAGGGCAAGGCCCGCACCACCCGCCGCCAGCAAAAAACCAAACTGGGAGGCTTTCAGGGTAGGGATGATTTCCGCCAGCCGCACCCCCAGCACCGCCAGGGCCGCAAATACACAGGACAGCAACACCAGTTGCAGAATGGCCACCCGCACCTGAGCTTGGTGCTTGAGGTAGCGCAGGCCGTCGCGGATATCCAGCCAAAACTGAGACCAGTCTCGTCGGTGGGAGAGGGTTTCGGGGCCAGGGCGAATGGCCAACAGACACAACCCCGCCAGCAGATAGCTGACCCCCACCAGTACCGCTGGGCCATGGTGGCTGATGCCTAGCCAGGTCATCACCCGATCGGCCAAGGCCAGCAGCGGTTCTCCCACCGCAAAGCCCACAATGACTGAGGCAGTCATTGTGGTGGTGTAGAGAGAGTTGGCGGGCAGCAGATCATCACCGTGCACCAGCACCGGAATCATGGCCTGCTCGGCGGGGGCAAAAAACTGGGTGAGGGTGGAGATCAAAAAGGTGATCGTCAACAGCAGCCAAAAGGCCAGGGGCCAGCCCGCTACGGTGCCCCATCCGGCGGTAGCCCACAGGCCCAAGGGTAGCAGCAGCACCAAGCCCCCCCGCAGCAGGTTAGACAGGACCAAAACGGGCTGCTTGCGCCAGCGATCCACAAACACCCCTGCCGCCGCCCCAAACAGTACCGCCGGAATGGTAGAGGCCACCATCACCGCCGACACCCAGCCACTAATGCTTTGGCTTGGGCTATCAAACTGGGCTGAGATAATCGCAATCATCAGCACGAGGTAAACCTTATCGGCCAGTTGGGAAAACACCTGGCCCAGCCACAGGGTCAAAAAATTTCGGTTTTTCAGCACCCGCCCAAAGCCAGGGCCATGGGGTGCATCGGCATCATTCAGCGGAGAGGTGGTCGGACTAGCCGGGGCCATGGTCTGGGGTGGCAAGTCTGGCCCTAAATCGGTAGATGAGGCAGGGCGATCATTGGCCTCAGGGGTGGCCTGGTCGGAGAGATCGGTATCAAACTCGCGAAGCATGGGAAGACCAACGAAGCTACGTTTTAACCCAGAAGCCGTTAACGCCCTACCATAGATTGTTTCGATGGCTCAGTACCGACGTCATTGGCCCTTGCGTGAAGCAGCAGCCCGTGGCACTAAAACGGAACGATGGCAATCTAACCTGCAAGCCTGGGGGCGGGCTACGGTCGGCACAGGTTAGCCTAAGCACTCATTTGCATAGACTAACCTGCACAGTTTAAACAGTAGCAAAGCAAACATCAATCAACGCTGCCGAACGGATAGGACGCTCGAAGTAGTCTTGGGCGTAGTGACGGAGGAGGCGTTCAAGGTTGGCCCACAGGGCTTGCTGGGCCGGAAAGGCTGCCGAAGTCAGGGTAGCGGGCAATACGGGCAGGGTGGTAATGATCTCTGGCTTGCTCAATTGCTGAAGCAGCACCACCTCCATCGCTGTTAGGGGCTGGGGGGCGGGGTAAGGCCGATCATAGGTTCCGGTGCCTTCCCCCAACTGTCGTGGAAGGGTGGCGGTCTCCGGGGCTAAATCCGACTTTGAAGTAGTAGGTCGATCTGCCCCATCGGCCAATCCCTGATTTGGCCCCTGCGCTGGCCGACGACGGAGCTTATTCCGGGGGAGAGAGGGCATTTGCCCTAGGGCCGACCACTGTACCAGCCCCCCCGCTTCGGCACTAAAACCCACGGTCCAATGGGCATCCATTAAATTGGGGACAATCTCCGTCTGACTAACACAGCAGCGATGTACCTCCGGGGCCACCCCCGCCAGGGCCAGCAGGTGATATAGCCCATGGGTGAGAGCCGCTAGCAGGGCCGTGGGAGGGCTAGTTTCGATGCGCTCTAGGTGTTCCACAAACAAGTGATACAAATCCGCCTGGGAGCCGTCATTGAGGGCCATAAACAGGACAATTTCTGCCAAATACTGGCTGGCCGTCAGCCGCCCTAAATCCTGACTGAGTTTGGGGAATGTGCGCGCCGTTTCCGCCTGCACCACCTTATCTAACCGCTTGCCCTTGGCCACCAGCCACTCATTAATCACAAATAAATCACTGCGCCCCCCCAGCCGCGACTGATGCTTGCGCGACCCCGGTGCCACGGCCCGAATCAGGCCCCTATCGGGGGTGAGGATGGTAAGCAACCGATCCGCCTCCCCCAGGGGCATGGCCTTGAGGTTAATTCCCGTTGCTTTGTAGGTACGCCCCATGGTGCCTTGCCCCGGTTACTCCCAGCCTAGGGGCTGCGGGCGGCAGGGCTGGAATTGGGCCTGCCACTGCACCACCTGGCCAATCACCGCAATGGCCGGAGCCTCGAAGCCCGTGGCTTCCACCTGGGCGGCAATGGTGCTGAGGGTGCCCAACAGGGTTTCCTGCTGCGGATGGGTACCCCAGCGAATGAGCGCCACCGGGGTATCGGCGGGTAAATCGGCGGCCAGTAGCTCAGCGGTAATGGTGTCGAGGTTGCGAATGCCCATGTAAATGACTAGGGTTTCTGCCCCTTGGGCCAGGGCGCGCCAGTTCACCTGGGGCCGATATTTCCCCGCCGACTCGTGGCCCGTCACAAACGCTACCGCCGAACTTTGATCCCGATGGGTGACGGGAATTCCGGCATAGGCGGGCACCGCGACGCCAGCGGTAATCCCCGGCACCACCTCCACCGCAATGCCCGCCGCTACTAGCCCTGCCATTTCCTCGCCCCCACGCCCAAACATAAAGGGATCGCCCCCCTTCAGGCGCACCACCACCGCATGATCGGCAGCTTTTTCAATCAACAGTTGGGTGATGTCGGGCTGAAGCATGGAATGGCGACCGCGCCGTTTACCCACGTTGATGACCTCTGCCTGGGGGTTAACCATGGCCAGGATCGGCGCACTCACAAGGGCGTCATGGATGACCACGTCGGCGCATTCCAATAAACCTTTACCCTTTAGGGTAAACAAGCCCGGATCGCCTGGGCCAGCCCCTACCAGGTAAACCTTGCCAGCGTGGGGGGGGGCATCAATGGAGGAAGGGGTCAAAGCCATGGCCAAACAACGTAACTCTAATCATGCCACTGAAGCGGTGAGGGACGCCGCCCTCACCCTAAAAGCCCCCTAATCTGCCCTAGGACACCATTGACGAGGGCTGAAGGGCCGAACGACGGGCCATCCGCTTGAGCGACACGAGGGGCTGAGCCACCTTAGCCGGACTATGACCCAGCGCCAGATCCGCCACCAACTGAGCGAGTTCTGGGGAAGGGCCAAGGGGTGGCAACAGGTGAATCCCCAGTCCCGGAAACCGCTCTGCCAATTCCTCCGTGCGCTGAATGATCGCGTCGGTGGTGGTGCCTGTAAACAGGAAGTAGGGCAAAATCGCTAACCGCTGAACCCCCTGCTGAATTAAATGAATAATCTGGGTTTCCAGATGAGGCGGCACCGCCCAGTAGGCCGCATTCCCCCCTAGCGCCTGGGCCAAGGCCTGAATCGACCGATTGCCTTCCGCCCGACGGCTGCCGTGGGCCAACAGCAGCCAGGTATCCGCCGTAGCCGTTTGCAAACGCGCCCTGACCAATTGCCACAACCCCGAATGATCTCCGAGGGGAGGGGTGAGCGTCAAGGTTACGTTGGGCAGCAACGGCTGGGCTGTCTGCACCTCCGCTGGCAGATCGTGGAGCACATGCACCCCCCGCAGCAAGAAGATTGGCACGATGCGAATCTCCGCAATGCCCGCCGCCGCCGCCCGCTGTCCAAAGTTTACGATCTGCTGATGTAGCGGCAGCGCCCCAGTTTCTAGGCAGGCTGTCCCCACTAGAGGCAAATAGTTCACATACCGTCGCTCTGGATTGGGGGCCCCTCCCCCAGGTTGGGCTGGGCTAGCCTGGGTCGGCAGGCGCTCAAACAGTCCTAAATCGCGACTGCCCTCGCCCAGGGAGGATGGTAGCGGCCTCAACGCCACCGCCCCTGAACCCGCCGCCTTGGGCTGGTTTTCAAGACACTCCCGCACAAACTGCGCTAATCGTTCTGCGGCCTGGGCTGGCCTGGGATCTCGGCTACCATGGCACACCAACAGATAGGCCGTTGCGGGGAAGAGCGCAGTGGACATGGTAGAGACCTCCTAGGGGCAGCGCCATTGGGGCTGGGAAAACAAGGGCCGGAAACAGCGTGTACCCTTCATTATAGGAATTTCGCCTAGATTCGCTGGTATCCAATGCAGCAATTCAGCCTGTTTGCGCCGATTATGCCCCTGGAATATGTGCCTAACCCTATATCCCTAGACTACGGTCATGCTGGACGAGGCTGAACCGATTCCCACAGGCTAGGATCATGGGTTAGGCGAACAGAACGTCGAGAGTTGGCGATTAATTGCTTGCAATCCCCTAACCATGTGCTAGATTAAAAAACGCGGAAACGCAGTTATGGCGGGTGTAGCCAAGTGGTTAAGGCAGTGGATTGTGGTTCCACCATTCGGGAGTTCGAGTCTCCTCATCCGCCCTTGTTTTAGACATTGAAAAAATAGACTGGGCACTGGACTGGACAGGTTCATGCCGGTACATCGTTGGACAGACAAACGGCAGGTGCTAACCGGGGTTGGCGCTCTCCCCAAGTGATCCATAGGATCAGAACGGATCACTTCAAGTGATCCACCTGAAACCCTCTCTCTGCAAGGTATCGAGGGTCGTAGTGATCCATAGATCACTACGACTCTGGTGTTTTTTTGACCCTGTGCCAGTTAGATGTGGCAATGTGTGCGTATTGGGCTAAGAGTGAAAATCGCTCAACAACTCAACTTTTACTCAAGGAATGGCCTGAAAGCCTTATATATCAATGGGTAGAGTTTGTTGAGTAACCACTCAACTTTTACTCAATAATCACTCAATACCACTCAACTTTGCCCCTTCTATCGAACCATGGCTATCCTTGGGGGATCGTGTGGCACTGTGTCCTTGGCAAAGGTTTTAGGCCGCATCTGCAAGGGCGATCACCTCGTTCTCCCCCCTGGGTGTCACGGTCTTAGGCTAGAACCTGTGTAAGCGATGGTTTCACCAGATTCAGGATATTTTGTTGTGTAATGTGCCATTCCATCGCAGGGATGGGTACCCTAGGGAAGGTAGACCCCCTCGATTGGAATGCTACTGAGTTTGAAGCATTCCTAAGTGATGTGAGGTCGTCGTTCCCGTTGGTCGTTGTTCCTGTAAATCAAAGATAGTGATGCACCCCCAGTGCGCTGTGTTGCTGCGGGATTTTTAGTGCTTCCTAGTGTAGAAACGATGCTAGCCACGACCCTACGCCATGACTCTGCCCACACTCTTTGAAATTTGCTCCCCCCGTCAAGATGTGATTGAGGGCAGAATTGCGGAGTCTGACTTTGCCGCAGACTTAGCCCTGGTGATTCGTGGGATAGCCCCGGAGGAATACCAAAACCCAGTCAAGTTTTTTGCCAATACTCACCCCACCAGGGGGCTGCGGGAACTCTTAGCGAGCGTTTGTCAGCGCCTCCAGGGGCACAGCGACCAGATTGGCGCGATCTTTCGCCTGGATACGAACTATGGCGGGGGCAAAACCCATGCCCTCATTGCCCTGGCCCATGCCGCCAAGGGGATGGCGGGGGTGGAGAATGTGTCGGATTTATTGAACCATCCCTGGTGCCCCAGCAGCGGGTGCGGGTGGCTGCGTTTGATGGGGAAAATGCAGATCCCACCAATGGTCGTTTGTTAGGCGAGTGCATCCGGGCCAGAACCCCCTGGGGCGAATTAACCTATGGGTTGGCAGGGGCCGAGGGGTATAACCTGATTCGCGCCAGTGACGAGCAAGGGATTGCGCCGGGGGCTGAAACCATCCGGGAGTTGTTTGGCCAAGAGCCAACCCTGGTTTTGATTGACGAACTTTCCATTTACCTCCGCAAGCTGAAGGCGAAGGAACGGGATCGAGCGGGGGGGCAGCTTACGGCCTTTCTCACGGCCCTGTTTAAGGCGGTGAGTCTTCGCCTAGGGCGGCCCTGGTCTACACCCTGGCGATTGGTAAAGGGGGCAAGGCCACCGATGCCTACAGCGAAGAGAATCAGTTCATTGCGGCTCAGATGGATGAGCTAATGAGTGTTTCGGCCCGCAAGGCAACCCTGCTGGATCCCACCGAGGAGGATGAGACGGTCAAGGTTTTGCGGCGGCGGCTGTTTAACTTTGTGGATGATTCCCAGACGGCTACCCTGATTGAGGCGTACCAACGACTGTGGGATCAGCACCGAGAGGGCATCGTGCAAACCACAGCGGCGGATCAACGACTGGAGGCTTTTCGCGACGGCTTTCCCCTTCATCCAGAACTGATTGAAACCCTACGGGATAAAACCTCTACCCTAAGTAACTTTCAGCGGGTGCGGGGGATGCTGCGGCTGTTGGCTCGTACGGTGGCCGAGCTGTGGCGGGAGCAACCCAAGTCCACCTATGCCATTCACCTGCACCATTTGAACCCCGGCAATGAAGCGATCCGGCGGGAGATTGTCACCAAGCTAGAGCTACAGCAGTTTCTCCCGGCCATTCGGGCCGATGTGGCGGGGGTGGAGGGAGACCAGCCCGCCTTGGCCCAAGACCTGGATCAACAACACTACCGGGGGCTGCTGCCCTACGGCTCCTACGTGGCGAGGGTAGTCTTGTTTCACTCCCTGGCGTTTAACGCTAGTTCCAACTTATTTTGTGTCGGCCTCCTTGGGCAAGGGCCTTCTGCCATTCAACGATGAAGCAATCAGCAGATTGCGCACCCAGTTATCGTGATAGCGGAAACCGTTGAGTTGTTCAAAGGGGCATAAGCAGCCCTCCATCGCGGTCCGAGTTTTGCGACAAAACGGATGAAAGTTCCAGAGTAACGCCATGGCCCGACTGGATTGCTCGGCGGAGCCCCACTTCCCGTGGAAATCTTGCATGGCATACAAGATGCGGTCGAGATAGTTCATGGGCCGGTCCACTTGATGACTGGTGCGATACGCGTCAGGGAAGTCAAAGGCCCGTTGGAAGAATCGAGACTTGCCTTTCAGGCGTCGCAAGCGCCCGTCAATAGCCTTGGGCAAGGGGTGTGTGGTCACCCACTCCAGCAACCGTCGCAATCGTTGGGCCAAGTGTCGCTTGCTGGTGGCCCGATAGAGATGCCACAGTTGGTCGAGGAGGTCTTGCCGGAGTGCGGGGTTCGAGCGGCACCCATCCCGGATTTTAATCACCTCATGGAGAAAGCACAGAATCCAGACGATACCAGGAAATAAGGTTTCCCAGGCGGATCGGGTGGCGTCCCACCCATCGGTGGTTACCGTCTCGGGAGCGTAGTCAGGGGCATGATGGGCCGCTTCCTGCTGGAACACCCCATAGGCTTCCGTGAGCCCGTCCTGCCCCGCACTGGCACTCAGACTGGCCCCCAAGATGCACCCCTGGGCGGCGGTGACGGCCAGATAGACGCGGGTCCCTTGCCAATCACAGTGCTTCTCGTCGGCCACGAGATGGGGGGGAGCGCCCTTTCCCGTTTCAGGGTCGTCCCAACAAGGGAGGCTCGCCCCAACGCCTGACAGAGCCGATACCAGTGCATCTCGGAGCGTCCCAGCACATAGGCAATGCCCTCAAACGACAGACCATGCTGCCGCAGGTAGAGGGCTTTATCTGCCATCTCTGCCGTTTCGCTCATGTAC
>QLAH01000087.1_pt1 | contig 89004 bp, 79 predicted proteins | sample 4693081 | NCBI WGS metagenome assembly QLAH01 (sample SAMN09425401, study PRJNA476045) | Lake water metagenome, whole genome shotgun sequencing project.
GCCAGGGCTGATTCAGCCCTACGACGACGGGCATGCTCACCAGAAGAAAAAAGCCGCAGCAGTTCAGCTCAGGGGTGGAGTTCGCCGTGTCAGCCGGGCTGCTGCTCTATCGGCAACAAACTCCTAGGCAGCGGTTTCGCCGCCAGGGGGGCCTCAGCCGGGGGGGGTTCAGCTGCGGAACAAGCGGGAATACAGCGCCCCCTGGCCGAGCTGGGCCAGAGCGGCACCCACGCCACCCTGCCAGAGGTCCCGCGGATCAGCAGCCAGCACGTCCCCGGCAAGCCGCACGATCTGCGGCCCCAACTGCAGTTGCAAACACTGGGCCGCCGTGGGACCCAGCGGCACGAGGCGCACGGCGGCGCTGAGCTGGTTGGCGGTCCAGCCATAGAGGTAAGCCTCAACCACATCCTGGGGCGCCAACTCCAGGAAGCGGCCGGCGGCGGCGAAGGCGGCCGGCCAGGCCAGCCGAGGGCAGGCAGCGGGCAGGGGCCAGCCCATATCCGTGAGCAACTGGAGCAGCGAGCGACCCATCTGCCGCTGCTGGGCCCGCAGTTCCGGTGCTTCGCGCTGCGCCATCAGCCAGCCGTCAAGATCGGCCACCTCCCCCCAGTCACCGGCTTCAAGCAGGGCCATCAGCCGGGGCAGAGCCGCCGCCTCGATGGCCAGCACACCCCGCTCCAGCTCGGCCTCCAGCCAGGCGCGCACGGCGGCAACATCCCGTAGGCGGCCGGCCTGCACCAGCACCTCCAGACCCTCGGCATAGCTGAACGCCCCCACTGGCAGCGCGGGGCTCACCAGCTGGTGGAGGCGCAGGCAGGCAAGGCTCACGCGTGGGCGCTCCCGTGGTGTTGGCCATGGCCCGAGGCGTACGCCCCCGCCTCGGGCAGAAACGGCTCGCAGCACCGGTCCACCACCAGCCCCCGGCTCTCCAGCAGGGCAGCCAGCACCGGATCCTCCAGAAGCCGCAGCTCCCCTTCCCGCACCTCCAAAGCCACGTGGCGGTTGCCGAGGTGATACGCAGCCCTCAACAGCTCCAGTGCATCTGACGCCCGCACCACGAACAGGGGTTCCGGTGCAGCCTCCACCAGCACCCGGGCCTCGCCCTCATCGTCACTCAGAAGCTCCCCTGGAGCCAGGGCCTCGCCCCGGGGCAGCTGGAGCAGCAGGGATCGGCCGCACGAGCTATGGCGCAGGCCCCGCAGCCGAGTGCGCTCGTCGGCCCCGAGAGGAAGACGGAGGGGCGCGACAGAAGATCCAGGGGGAAGGCGGCGGGTGAGCAGCAGGGGCTCGGTCATGGCGGCAGCATCCCGGGCGTCCCGCCCCCAGAGTGGGCCGGACCTGATCGTTCGCACCGTACCCCGATGTCGCGTGCCGCCGCCGCAACCCTCACCAACGCCTGGCACGGCACCGCCCACATGCAGTTCGACGCGGGAGCCACCGGAACGGTGCTGCAGGGGGGAGCCACGGCGCCGCTGAAGCTGCAGCGCACCTTCTCCCGAGCCGACGGGCGCTGCGAGCTGCCGTTGCTGCACACCGCCGGCGGGCTGGTGGGTGGCGACCGCCTGAGCCTGGACGTCCGGCTCGCGCCCGCGAGCCGCGCCCTGATCACCAGCGTGGCGGCCCAGAAGGTGTACGGCTCGATCGGACGGTCACGGCGCGCCCCCGCCGGCAGCTGGGCCAGCCAGGAGCTGAACGTGCAGCTGGCGGCGGGGGCGGATCTGGAGTGGCTGCCGCAGGAGCTGGTGCTCTACGCCGATGGCCTGTATCAGCAGACGGTGCGGGTGGATCTGGAGCCCGGCGCCAGCTGGCTGGGGGCCGAGGTGGTGCGGCTCGGCCGCACCGCTGCCGGGGAGGACCTGGGGCAGGGCCGCTGGCGATCAGCCCTGGAGCTGCGGCGCCACGGAGCGGACGGACCCCGCTGGGAGCTCGTGGACCGACTGGAACTGGGGGGCGACGCCCTGCGGGGCGAGCACGGCATGGCGGGTGCAGCGGTGTTCGGATCGCTCACGTGGGCGGCGCCGGAGCCGCTTGAGGCAGGGCGCCTGGAGGCCCTGCTGGCGGAGCTGAGGGCCGACCGCGGAGACCTGGAGGGCGACATGGCCTGCGGCGCCCTGGAGCAGGGACTGGTGGCCCGCTACCGGGGCCCTTCCACCACCGCGGCCCGCAGCTGGTTCACGCGCATCTGGGCCCGGCTGCGCCGGGAGCGGGGCCTGGCCGCCCCCGAGAGGCCCCGGGTGTGGCCGTTCCAGGAGGATCCGCTGGCCGGGCTGACGGTGTGAACCCCCAGCCTCAGAGTGTCGTACGCGGTCAGAACTGCAGCCGCTGATCGATGCAGAGCACGTACTGGCTGCCGCTGACATGGGGAATGGACATGGCGACGGTGCGGCAGGGCTGTCCCGTCGCCAGGCTGATGTAGCTGTCGGTGATGAACTGATCGAGGCCCGTATCCAGCAAGCTGTAGAAGTACTCCTTGTAGGCATGGTCGGCGCCCTTCGTGGCCGGCAGGAACATGCGATTGCCGGAGGGGCGGATGCCCTGACCAAGATGGGTGCGACTGATCTGCAGCCCATCGTTGTCGAGCACATAGGCCGCCTCGATCACGGGGCAGTCGACCACCCAGGCTGACAGGCAGTCATCGAACGCCTCTACACTAACGTTCCGCAACCTTTCACAGCCCGAGCTGGCGAGCTCGATGAGCTCCAGCGCCTCCAGACGCCGGGTCCGGATCGAGTCCGCCGCCAAGGCTCGCTGGCGGCGGGCGGCATCAGCCAGCAGCGGCTCCAGCGTGTCCAGGAGCAGCTGGGCAGGCGGCATGGGACGGGCGAAATGAAACCCCTGGAACAACTCCGCCCCAAGGGCTGCGCAGATGTCCAGCTCTGCCTGGGTTTCCACCCCTTCGGCCAGCACCAGGCTGCCAATGGTCTTCCCCAGCAGCACCAGCGATTTCATCGTCTCCTGCTTGAAGAAGTTGTGATCGACGCCGTGGACAAGACTGCGGTCCAGCTTGATGATGTGGGGCCGCAGTTCGGAGATGCGTGGCAGGTTGCTGTGGCCCGATCCCATGTCGTCGAGGGCAATCAGAAACCCCAACTGCCTGTGACGCTCAACGAAGCGCTTGAGCATCTCCAGGTCATAGGCCTTGGTTTCGTTCAGCTCAATCACGATGTCACAGGGCTCAAGGCCGGCAGCCCATGTGGCGTCGAGCAGAGCGCCCGAACCTTCCACCTCCTCGTCAATCAGGGAGGTTTCGAAGTTGAGGAACAGCAAGGGGCGCTGGAGACGAGGAGGGAAAGGGATGTTCTGGAATGCCTCCATCGCCTGGGCGCGACAGCGGCGATCCAGCTCCAGCAGACGGCCGGCCTGTCGCGCCTCGGCAAACATCTTCGTCACGCCGATGGCATGGGGACGCGCTAAAGCCTCGAAACCCATCACCGCCTTCTGCTTGAGGGAGACGATGGGCTGGAAGTGAATGTCGAGATCGGGTGCCCTCGCGCTGAGGGGCATGCTGGCCCCTAGGCCGGAGTCTTCTTCATCCATTGTGTAGCCGTTGAAGCGGTTTCAGCAGAAGCTCCATGGGTGGATGTTTCCAGCCTGACCCCCCTGAGGCACGAGATTCGCCCCCACGGACCCAGGGAAGCTCTGGGCAGCAAGCCCGCACCGAGAGCCCGGAGCATCCATGTGCTTGGCATGAACAGTTTCAGCATGAACTGAGGTGCGGTTGGGATGACTGGGCTGCTCTTTTGGTGACATCTCATCCATCTTGGGAGGGAAACGCCCGAAAGGGCACACGTCTCACTCACTTACATCTCGCATAGCAATACACGATGCGCCATGAAGCGGTCCCGACCAGATCATCGGGTCGTCCTTCCAGAGTGTCGGGGAATACACGCCGCTTCCCGGGGCGCATCGCAACTCGGAATCCGATGGCCTTGCTTTTCATCTCTTCCCGCTTCTCGATCCCCCGGCAGCCGGAATCTGCGTAGAACACAGTCTTCCTAGGAATGTCGCAGAACTTTAGCGGTGGTATCTGCTTCCGTGGATCCTGATGCAAGGAGCCGCCGGGCAGGAACATTGCGCCCAGTTCCATCCATGGGCCACGGGCGTTTTCATGGGCGTTCCCCCTGAACCGTGCAAGCCGGCGGTCCGCTGCCAGAGTGCGGGTACCCCAGGCCCTTGCCGCACCCGCCCAGGCGCCATGCACCTGACCCCCCAGGAGAAGGACAAGCTCCTGATCGTCACCGCGGCCCTGCTGGCCGAGCGCCGGCTGAACCGCGGCCTGAAGCTCAACCACCCGGAGGCCGTGGCCTGGCTCAGCTTCCTCGTGCTTGAGGGAGCCCGCGATGGCCGCAGCGTGGCCGAACTGATGCAGGAAGGCACCACCTGGCTGGGGCGCGACCAGGTGATGGAGGGGGTGCCCGAACTGATTCCCGAGGTTCAGATCGAAGCCGTCTTCCCCGACGGCACCAAGCTCGTCACCCTTCACGATCCGATCCGCTGAGCCCATGCCCCCCCTGATCCCCGGCGAACTGCTGCCGGAACCCGGAACGCTCGAACTCAACGCCGGCCGGCCCGTCACCACGCTCACGGTGGCCAACACCGGCGACCGGCCTGTGCAGGTGGGCTCCCACTTTCACTTCCACGAAGCCAACGGCGCCCTGCAGTTCGACCGGGACGCCGCCCTGGGCCTGCGGCTCGACATCCCCGCCGGCACGGCCATCCGCTTCGAGCCCGGTGACAGCCGCCAGGTGCAGCTGGTGCCCTACGTGGGCGACCGCCGTGTGTACGGCTTCAACGGGCTGGTGAACGGCCCCCTCGACTGAGACCCCGCCGCACGCGCGACCCTTCGCCCGCTCCCCGCCATGCCATACCGGATCGACCGCCGCGCCTACGCCGAGACCTACGGCCCCACCACGGGCGACCGCCTGCGGTTGGCCGACACCGCCCTGATCCTGGAGGTGGAAAAAGACTTCACCACCTACGGCGACGAGGTGAAGTTCGGCGGCGGCAAGGTGATCCGCGACGGCATGGGCCAGGCCCAGACCACCCGAGCCGACGGGGCGGTGGACACGGTGATCACCAACGCCCTGATCCTCGACTGGTGGGGGATCGTCAAGGCCGACATCGGCCTGCGGGACGGCCGCATCGTGGCGATCGGCAAGGCGGGCAACCCCGACATCACCGACGGCGTCGACATCGTGGTCGGGCCGGGCACCGAGGCGATCGCCGGCGAAGGCCACATCGTGACGGCCGGCGCGATCGACACCCACATCCACTTCATCTGCCCCCAGCAGGTGGAAACGGCCCTCTCCTCCGGGGTCACCACCATGCTGGGAGGGGGCACCGGACCCGCCACCGGCTCCAACGCCACCACCTGCACCCCGGGCGCCTTCCACCTGGCCCGCATGCTGCAGGCCGCCGAAGGCCTGCCCATCAATCTGGGCTTCTACGGCAAGGGCAACGCCAGCACTCCGGCGGCCCTCGAGGAGCAGATCCGCGCCGGAGCCTGCGGCCTCAAGCTCCACGAGGACTGGGGCACCACCCCGGCGGCGATCGACTGCTGTCTCACGGTGGCCGATCGCCTCGACGTGCAGGTGTGCATTCACACCGACACCCTCAATGAAGCCGGATTCGTGGAGGACACGATCCGCGCCATCGGCGACCGCACCATCCACACGTTCCACACCGAGGGGGCCGGCGGCGGCCACGCCCCCGACATCATCCGCATCTGCGGCGAAACCAACGTGCTGCCCAGCAGCACCAACCCCACCCGCCCCTACACGCGCAACACGCTGGAGGAGCACCTCGACATGCTGATGGTGTGCCACCACCTCGATTCGCGGATCCCCGAGGACGTGGCCTTCGCCGAGTCGCGCATCCGCCGCGAAACGATCGCCGCCGAGGACATCCTCCACGACCTGGGCGCCTTCAGCATCATCGCCAGCGACTCCCAGGCCATGGGCCGGGTAGGGGAGGTGATCACCCGCACCTTCCAGACGGCCCACAAGATGAAGGAGCAGCGCGGCCCCCTGCCCGAGGACAGCGAGCGCAACGACAACCGCCGCCTCAAGCGCTACATCGCCAAGGTCACGATCAATCCGGCGATCGCCCACGGCCTCGACAGCCAGGTGGGCTCGGTGGAGGTGGGCAAGCTGGCGGATCTGGTGCTGTGGAAGCCCGGGTTCTTCGGCGTCAAACCGGAACTGGTGCTCAAGGGCGGCTCGATCGTCTGGGCGCAGATGGGGGATGCCAACGCCTCGATCCCCACCCCCGGGCCGGTGCACGGCCGGCCGATGTTCGCCGCCTTCGGCGGTGCCCTGGCCCCCAGCTGCCTCACCTTCGTGAGCCAGGCGGCCCTCGACGCCGACCTTCCCCGCAGCCTGGGCCTGCGCCGGCCCTGCGTGCCGGTGGTGAACACCCGCGGCATCGGCAAGGCGGCGATGCGCAACAACAGCGCCCTGCCGAAGATGGAGGTGGACCCGCAGACCTACGAGGTATTCGCCGACGGCGAACTGCTCACCTGCGAACCGGCCGAGGTGCTGCCGATGGCCCAGCGTTACTTCCTGCTCTGAGCCCTGCGGGCCAGGTTCCGTAGCAACGGCCACCCGGAGTAGGCCTGGCAGCGCTGCAGGATCACTCCACGTGATCGGTTCGGCATGTTCACCGAATACAGACCCAACGGGGGCTACGACGAATACTTCAGCGGCACCGACCAGCCCCGTCCGGCGCTGATGCCGCTGCTGTCCTCCCTGGGCCGCATGGGGCTGGATCAGCTCAACCACAACCACGCCGCCGCCGGGGCCCTGCTCAAGCGCCTGGGGGCCACTTTCCGCCTCAACGATTCCGGCAGCCAGGGGGTGGAGCGCATCCTTCCCTTCGATCCCCTGCCCCGGCTGATCGGCACGAGCGAATGGAAGCGCCTGGAGCGGGGCCTGATCCAGCGGCTGGAGGCGATCGACCACTTCCTCGCCGACGTGTACGGCGAGGGCCGGATCATGGCCGACGGCGTCGTGCCCCGGGAGGATGTGGAGAGCTCCCAGGGCTGGCGCCCGCAGATGCAGGGGATCCACCCGCCGCTGGGGCGCTTCTGCCACATCTCCGGGCTCGACCTGGTGCGCGACGGCAACGGAACCTGGCGGGTGCTGGAGGACAACCTGCGCTGTCCCTCCGGCGTGGCCTACTTCCTGGAGAACCGCCGGGTGATGAAGCGGATCTTCCCCAACCTGTTCGCCGGCCGCACCGTGCAGCCGATCGACAACTACGCCTCCCAACTGCTGCAGACCCTGCGCGAGCTCGCCCCCTGGACCGACACCCCCAAGGTGGTGCTGCTCACCCCGGGCGTGTTCAACAGCGCCTACTTCGAGCACAGCTACCTCGCCCAGCAGATGGGCATCCAGCTGGTGGAGGGCCGCGATCTGGTCTGCGAGGGCGACCGGGTGTGGATGCGCAGCACCTCCGGACTCGAACCGGTCGATGTGATCTACCGCCGCATCGACGACGACTTCCTCGATCCCGCCGTGTTCCGGGCCGATTCGATGCTGGGCGTGCGCGGCCTGATGGCGGCCTATCAGGCGGGTCGGGTGGCGATCGCCAACGCCCCGGGCACAGGCGTGGCCGACGACAAGCTGATCTACGCCTACGTGCCGGAGATGATCCGCTACTACCTGGGCGAGGAGCCGATCATCGAAAACGTTCCCACCTACCTCTGCTCGCGGGCGGAGGATCGGGCCTACGTACTGGCGCACCTCAACGAACTGGTGGTGAAGGCCGTGGCGGAGGCCGGTGGCTACGGCATGCTGATCGGCCCCCATGCCAGCCGGGAGGAGATCGCGATCTTCGCGTCGAAGATCGAGGCGAACCCTCGCAATTACATCGCCCAGCCCACCCTCGAGCTCTCCACCGTCCCCTCCCTCAGCGAGGGCGAGCTCTACCCCTGCCACGTCGACCTTCGCCCCTACGTGCTGCGGGGCAAGGGCGGCTGGGTGACCCCCGGGGGACTCACCCGCGTCGCCCTGCGCCGGGGCTCCCTGGTGGTGAACTCCTCCCAGGGCGGCGGCTGCAAGGACACCTGGATCGTCGACGAGGTCGGCGTGGAGGGGAACGGCCCATGCTGAGCCGCGTCGCCGACTCCCTCTACTGGATCAACCGCTACGTGGAGCGGGCCGAGAACATCTCCCGCTTCGTCGAGGTGAGCGAAGCCATGGCCCTCGACTGCCCCCCCGGCAGCGCCGAGCCCTGGCTGCCGCTGATCGACGCCAGCGGCGACCGGGAGGAGTTCGATCGCCTCTGTCCGGCCGGCCGGCCGGACGACGTGGTGAACTTCCTGGTGCGCGAGACCGACAACCCGAGCAGCGTGGTGAACTGCATCGCCTTCGCCCGCGAGAACGCCCGGCAGATCCGCGAGATCATCACCACCGAGATGTGGGAGCAGATCAACTCGATCTACTGGTCGATGCAGGAGGCGGATTTCTGGGAACAGCCCCCTCAGGAGCAGCTCAGGGAGATCCGGCGGGCCTGCCAGCTCTTCTACGGCATCACCGACGCCACCCTCAGCCGCGACCTCTCCTGGCAGTTCAGTCGACTCGGCCGTCTGCTCGAGCGGGCCGACAAGACCACCCGCATCCTCGACGTCAAGTACTTCCTGCTGCTGCCTTCCACGGAGGACGTGGGCGGGGTGCTCGACGAACTGCAGTGGATCGCCCTGCTGCGCACCGCCGGGGCGTATCAGATGTTCCGCCAGTCGCAGCAGCGGGCGATCGCACCCAAGGCGGTGGCCTCCTTCCTGCTGCTGGATCCGATCTTCCCCCGCTCCGTGCGCTACTGCCTCGAGCGCATCAACGAAACCCTGCGGATCATCCGCGGCAGTTCCGTCCCCGGCCCCCCGGACGAACTGGAATGCCTGGCGGGGCTCACCCTGGCCCGCTGGAGCTTCACCCATATCCAGGAGCTGATCGAGGGGGGCCTGCACGAAGCCATCGACGCCCTCCAGCAGGACTTCAACCGCCTGCACGACCTGATCGAACAGCGCTACTTCATCGCTCCCGTCGCCTCCACCCCCAGCCCCGAGCCGGCATGCGCGCCCGCCTGATCCACAGCCTCGACTACCGCTACACCGAGCCGGTGCTGCTGGGGCCCCACCGCTTCTGCCTGAAGCCGAGGGGCCACGGCTTCCAGCGCCTGCTCGACTTCCGCCTCGACATCGCACCGGAACCCTCCACCTTCTATCCCCTGGTGGCCGCCAGCGGCGACGAGATCCTGCGGGCCCGCTTCAGCGGCGCCACCGAACGATTCGTGGTGCGGGCGTTGAGCGTGGTGGAAACCCAGATGGCCCCGCGGCTGCAGGCCTGCCTGGAGGGCGCGGAACCGGAACTGCCCTATCCGGTGGGCCATCTCAACGGCGATCTCGCCGGGGCCCTGGGGGGGTGGCTGCCGAACGGGCAGCACGATCCCGCGGCGGTGGACCTGGCCCAGGAGGCGCTGATGGGCAGCGACCAGCGGGCCCTGCTATTCCTCTCCCAGCTGATCGAGATCATCCAGGATCGGGTGAAGTACACCCAGCGACATGTGGGTCCCGCCTGGCCCGCCGGCCGTACCCTCAAGGAGCGGGTTGGTTCCTGCCGTGACCTGGCCATGCTGATGATCGAGTCGTGCCGCTGCGTGGGACTGCCGGCACGCTTCGTAAGCGGTTACCACCTGCTGGAGCCGAAACCCAGGCGCTACGACCTGCACGCCTGGGCCGAGGTGTACCTGCCTGGGGCCGGGTGGCGGGGCTTCGATCCCAGCGGCAAGGGGGCGATCGACGACCGCTACGTGGTGCTGGCCACCTCCTCCAGGCCGCCGCTCACCGCCGCCGTCACCGGCAGCTTCTCCGGTCCGGACGAGGTGAGCAGCACGATGGAATGGAGCATCGAGGCCGAACTGCTGGAGGAGAGCCACATCTCGGCCGAGGCCCCGGAAGCGCTGCGCCACTGAACCGGAGGTGGCCGGAGGGTCTGGAGAAACCCTGAATCGGTAGCGACGAAAGCAGCGTCCACGCCGGGGCTGATTCAGGAAGGTTGTCGATCCGGCACTCGCTTCATGGCGCCCGTTCCAGTCACCGCCCAGACGGGACACACCCTCGCCCAGGCGATGCGTCGCCATCTGTTCTCCAGCCAGGCCAAGTCGCCGTCGCTGGCGACGCGCCACGACCACTACCTGTGCCTGGCCCTGGCGGTGCGCGACCTGCTGCTGCAGAACTGGGTCGACACCGCCGACACCTACACCCGCCGCAGCGTGCGTACGGCCGTGTACCTCTCGGCCGAATACCTGTTGGGCCCCCACCTGGAGAACAACCTGGTGAACCTCGACCTGCGCGAGGAGGCCGAGGCCGCCTGCGCCGAGCTGGGCCTCTCGCTGGAGGAGCTGATCGCCGAGGAGCCGGAACCGGGCCTGGGCAACGGGGGCCTGGGCCGCCTGGCCGCCTGCTTCCAGGAGTCGATGGCCACGCTGGAGCTGCCGGCCATCGGCTACGGCATCCGCTACGAGTTCGGCATCTTCCGCCAGCAGATCGGCCCCCAGGGGCAGATGGAGAGCACCGATCCCTGGCTTGCCCGCGGCAATCCCTGGGAGGTGATCCGGCCGGAGTGGAGCTACCCGGTGGTGATCGGCGGCCACACCGTGATCGGCGTGGCCTACGACACACCGATCCTCGGCTGCGGGGTGCGCACCGCCAACACCCTGCGGCTGTGGTCGGCCCAGGCTCCGGATGCCTTCGATTTCGCCTCCTTCAACGCCGGCGACTACACGCGGGCGGTGCTGCACAAGGTGAACTCGGAAACCCTCTCCAAGGTGCTCTATCCCAACGACGAGCTGGAGCAGGGCAAGCGGCTGCGTCTCAGCCAGCAGATCTTCTTCGTGTCCTGCTCCCTGCAGGACATGTTCCGCATCCTCCAGGGCCAGGGCCTGGCGGTGACCGACTTCCACCGCAAATACGCCCTGCAACTCAACGACACCCATCCGGCGATCGCCGTGGCCGAACTGATGCGGCTGCTGATCGACGTCCACGGCGTCGACTGGGACACCGCCTGGAGCATCACCACCCAGACGATCAGCTATACCAACCACACCCTGCTCCCCGAAGCCCTTGAGACCTGGAGCCTGGAGCTCTTCCAGCAGCTGCTGCCGCGCCAGCTGGAGATCATCTTTGAGATCAATGCCCGCTTCCTGCGCACCGTGCGGCTGCGCTACCCGGGCCAGCCTGAGATGCTCGAGCGGCTCTCGCTGATCCAGGAGGGCTCGCAGAGGAAGGTGCGCATGGCCCACCTGGCGGTGGTGGGAAGCCATCAGGTGAACGGGGTAGCCGAACTGCACAGCAGGCTGCTGCGCGAGCACCTGTTCGCCGACTTCGCCCGCCTCTGGCCCGAGCGCTTCGGCAACATCACCAACGGCGTCACCCCGAGGCGCTGGCTGGCGGTGGCCAATCCACCCCTGGCCGCCCTGCTCGACGACAGCATCGGTGAGGGCTGGCGCCGTGATCTCGATCAGCTCGGCGGACTGGAGAGCCGGGCTGGCGACCCGGCCTTCCTCGAGCGCTGGATGGCGGTGCGCGCGCAGGCGAAGGAGCGACTGGCCGCCACCATCCGCCACGACACCGGTGTGCTGGTCGATCCCGCCTCCCTGTTCGACGTGCAGGTGAAGCGGATCCATGAGTACAAGCGCCAGCACCTCGCCGCCCTGCAGGTGGTTGAGCGCTACCTGCGCCTGCGGGCCGGCGAGGACCTGCCTCCCCGCACCGTGATCTTCGGGGGCAAAGCGGCGCCGGGCTACGCCATGGCCAAGCTGATCATCCGCCTGATCGTCGGCATCGCCGACATCGTGAACATCGATCCGGCCATGGACGGACGCCTGCGGGTGGTGTTCCTGCCCAACTTCAGCGTCAAGCTGGCCCACCGCATCTACCCGGCGGTCGACCTCTCCGAGCAGATCTCCACCGCCGGCATGGAGGCCTCCGGCACCGGCAACATGAAGATGTCGCTCAACGGTGCCCTCACCATCGGCACCCTCGACGGCGCCAACATCGAGATCCGCGAGCGGGTGGGGTCGGACAACTTCTTCCTCTTCGGCCACACGGCCGACGAACTGGCGGTGCTCAACCGCCAGGGCTACCACCCGATGCCCTGGCTGGAGAACGACCCCACCACCCGCGAGGCCATCGACCTGATCGGCTCCGGCCACTTCAGCGAAGGCGACCGCGATCTGTTCCATCCCCTGCTGGCCAATCTCTGCGGCCACGATCCCTTCCGGGTGATGGCCGACATCGGCGATTACCGGCGGGCTCAGAACGAGGTGGATGCCGTGTGGCGGGATCCCTCTCGATGGGGCACGATGGCAGTGCTCAATACGGCCCGCTGCGGCTTCTTCAGCAGCGACCGCTCGATCCGCGAGTACGCCGAGCGGATCTGGAAGGTGGAACCGGTTTCGGTGCCGGCCGGCTGAGCGATCGATCCGATCCCGCCACCGGCCACCCTTTTCGAAACCCCGCATGACCTGGATGGAGCCGGTGGCCCGCGAGGCCGAGGAGCGCCTGGCCGCCGCCGGCATCCGCCTCACCCTCGGTGGCGAACCCACCTACGTGCCCTTCGAACCCGAGGGCCTGGAGTGGAGCATCACCGCCGACGGGCCCACCAAGCTCGGCTACGCCCGTGCCCTGGCGCGCGAACTGCAGCGTGAGGTCTGGCCCGACAGCACCCTGCTCTACTGCCCCGGCAAGCGCTACGAGGGGGAGGTGAACCCCCGCTGGGCCCTGCGGCTCATCCGCGGGGAGCGGGGCGTCGCCACTCCGGTGCGCTGGCCGGGGGCTGGCCAGCACGACGGCGAGGGACCAGCCCTGACCCCGGAGGAGGGAACTGCCTGGCTGGAGCAGCTGGGAGAGCGGCTCGGCGTGGACCTCCAGCCGGTGGAACTGCGCGATCCCCTCGATTCCCACCGGCGCGTATGGGCCTCTCCTCTCGATGCCGTCGATGGGGAGCCGGACACCGACCCCGAGGCGCCACCCCTCTGGGAGGCCGCGGCCTGGCCTCTCGCGCCGGAGCAGCGGACACTCGGTCCGGCGGCGGGCCCGGCGGGCCTGCGGCTGCCGCTGCAGCACCTACCCGTCGGCGTGCCGGCTCGTGTGCTCACCCTGGAGGTAAACCCCGACGGCTGGGAGCTGTTCCTGCCACCGCTGCTGCGCCACCCTCTGGAGGTGCTGCTCCAGGCAGTGGCCGACAGCCTGGCGGGACTGAAGCCGCCCGGGCTGAGCGGCATGCTGCCGGCCGATGCCGACGGGCACTGGCAGGTGCTGGGGTTGACGGCCGACCCGGGCGTGCTGGAGGTGAACCTGCCGGTCTGCCACAGCTGGAGCGAGTACCGCGACTGGCTGCAGCACCTCGAGCGCTGCGGCGAGCGGGTGGGCCTGCGCAACTGGAAACCTGGACCCGACGGCCAGCCGGCCGGTACCGGCGGCGGCAACCATCTGCTCTGGGGCGGTCCCAGCCTGGCGGAGCATCCTTTCTTCCCGCGGCCGGCCTGGCTGGCCGGGATCCTGCGCTACTGGCAGCACCATCCGGCCCTGGCCTATCTGTTCAGCAGCGACGGCGTCGGCCCCGCCTCCCAGGCGCCCCGGCCCGACGAGGCCGCCGGCGAGATCTTCGATCTGGAGCTGGCCTACGACGCCCTGGAGCGGGCCGAGGCCCGCTCGGAACCCGGCAGCGACCACCGCTGGCTGATCGGCGAAACCCTGCGCCACCTTCACGCCGACCGCAGCGGCAACAACCACCGCAGCGAGATCAGCGTCGACAAGTTCTGGAATCCCGGCACGCCCGCCGGCTGCCTGGGACTGGTGGAGTTCCGGGCGCTCGAGAGTCTTCCCCGGGTGGAATGGAGCGCCGCCGTGGCCCTGCTCTGGAGCGCCCTGGCGGCCCACCTGCTCGATCCGGCCCACCGCCCCCCGGCCTTGCGGGACTGGGGCCCCGACCTGCACGACCGGATGCTGTTGCCCAGCCAGCTCTGGGCGGATCTGGAGGCGATCCTCGCGGACCTGGCGGGCGACGGGCTGACCCTCGATCCCGCCCCCTACCGAGAGATCTGGGCGTGGCGCTTCCCCCCGTTGCTCGCCTGGCAGAGGGGAGAAGCTCGGTTGGAGCTCCGGACCGCGCTGGAGCCCTGGCCCCTGATCTGCGATTTCCCCAGGGAGGGAGGCTTCACCAGCCGGTTCGTGGACGGCTCCCTGCGCCGCTTCGAGATCAGCGCCAGCCCCGCCTTCCGCCGGGACTGGCGGCTCCACCTCGGCGGCCGCCCCCTGCCGCTCCCCACGGCCGGGGCGGACATTTCACCGCTGGCGGTGCGCTATCGGCTGCAGCGGCTGCATCCCTGCCTGCATCCGGCGATCGATCCCCACCCGGCCCTGCCCCTCGTACTGGAGGGACCCGGAGAGCGGCTGGGCTTCCACCTGCGTGACGACGGGCTGGCCTTCCTGCCGGACCCGGAGGCCGTGGCCGCCCTCAACCCCGGCGCCCGGCCCTGGCAAGGCCGCCGACGGCCCAGGGATGTCACCGTCGATCTACGGATCGACGGCTCCGGAAGGACCGACTGAGGACAGGCCTCAGGCCACCCGCACCTGCCAGTCCGAATCGGGGGGCAGGCCCTCCAGGTCCACCACCTGGTTACGGCCCCGGTCCTTGGCCACGTAAAGGGCTGCATCGGCCGCCTCCAGCAGGGGCTGGAGCTGCCAGCTGCCGATCCCGCTGGTGGAAGCCAGCCCCACCGACAGGCGGATCCGGACCACGTGATCGTGATCGAGCCTGAGGGGCGCGGCCTCCAGGGCCTGGCGGGTGCGCTCCATCAGCGCATGGGCGCGGGATCGGTCGGTGGCCAGCAACAAGGCAAACTCATCCCCCCCGAACCGACCCACCAGATCGCTGCGGCGCAGGGCCTTGAGCAGAAACTCCGACACGTAGCGGATCACCTCGTCGCCGGCGGCGTGGCCATAGCCGTCGTTGACCGCCTTGAAGTGATCGATGTCCAGCAGGGCCAGCACCATGTCGTGGTGCTGGGGGAACGCCCGATCGAGCAGCTCGGCCGCCTTCTCCCGGAACGCCCGGCGGTTGTAGATCCCCGAGAGCTCATCGGTGTGGGCCTGGGCGATCAGCTCCGGCATCACCTGGCGCCGCACCAGCCAGAGCAGGGCCGCACTGGAGAGGAGCAGGGGCAGCAGCCCGGCCAGGATGAGAGTGATGGTGAGCTGGAGGGCCGCGGTGCGGTACTCCTGCAGGTCTTTCACGGTGAGCAGGGTGGCCTTGGGTCCGAGGCTGCGGCTGCCCTCCAGGGCCAGGGGGAACGAGCGCATGGCGGCCACCTGGGCACCGCCCACCAGAGGGATCGGCCCCACGAACCGCAGCAGCGGCTGCCCCAGGCAATCGGGGGGGGCACCGGGCTGCAGGCAGAGTTGCAGCAGCCGGCGCAGGGGCTCAGCCTCCGGCCGGCGCAGCACCCCCGGCAGCGATTCCCCCACCAGGGCGCTGTCGCTGGCCGCGAGCACTCGGCGGCTGCCGTCGAGCACCAGCACCAGATCGGCCTCACCGGCGGAGGTGGTGAGCTGCACGCGACGGCGCAGCTCATGGAGCGGCAGGTAGCTGGTGAGCGCGACACTCAGCTGGCGCTGGAGGGTGGTGGTGGCGCGCGCCGCATCCCGGCCGCTGAGCCGCAGCACCAACAGCACCGCCAGCAGGCTCATCAGGCTGGAGGCCAGCAGGGCCACCCCCAGGGTGATCAGCACCAGGCGGCGATCCAGTCGGTGCTCGAGCGTCCGGCCGCACGGGCGATCAGCCGATCTCCCGTGCCCGCCAAGGGCTCTACCGATGACGCGCAACCTGACCATTACCCATCGCCCTCCAGAGCCGCCGTCAACGGTCGGGGGCGGGGGGTTGCAGGGGTGATGCGGCCGGCGAGGACCATCAGGTTCGCGATGCGCTGCAGACTGGCGGAGACCGGGCCGTCCACGGCCAGAAGGCGCCGCTGATCCGCCGGGCCTCGGTAGGTGAGCCCAGCCTCACTGGCCGTGAAAGCGGAGGGATCAAGGCCCTCCCGTTCCGCCATCAGGGCCACCGCCTGACCCGGGTGCCGGTCGGCCCAGCGCCGGGCCTCCCACCAGGTGGCCACCAGGTCCCGCAACCGCTGCGGCTGGCGCCGGAGCACGATCGGGTCGGCGGCCAGCACATCCACATCGCCGCGCACGTAGGCCAGCCGCTGGTCCTGCAGCGAGCCGAACTGCCGCACCTTGAGCTTCAGTCCATGGCGAAGCCCGAGCTGCCGTTGCTCGGCCAGATAGAAGTACTCGTAGGCCGGCCAACCGATGATCGCCACCTCGAGGGTGGGGGTGGATGCCCAGCAGCCCGCGAGCGCAAGAAGCGGGATGACCAGGACCAACCGCACCAGCACAGGCAGCGACGCCTTCATCGGTTGAGGGCCTGACGCACGGGCTCGTCCGTCACCTCGGGCAGGACACCACGGGCCGGCAGCAGCCCCAGCTGCCGCTGCACCCGCTGCACCGCTGCCAGGTTGCGGGCGATCGGGCCGCCATCGGCCAGCAGGGGCACCTGCTTCTCCAGCGTGTAGAAGCGCAGGCCGGCCAGGGTGGAGCGGAACTCCACCAGGGGCAGTTGCTCCCGTTGGGCCATCACGGCATCGGACTCGTCGGGATGGGAGGCGGCATGGGCATGGGCGAGAGCCCAGGCGCGCACCAGGGCGGCGGCTTCGGCGGGATGCTCACGCAACCAGTCCGGCTCGACCACAAGCACATCAAAGATCTCCCCAGGGATCTCCCGGCTGTCGAACAATCGCCGAAGGTCCTGCTCCCGCTGAGCCCGGGCACTGAAGGGAGGGAAGAAGACGGCCGCGTCCACCTCCCCACGGGCCAGCGCGGCGCCCATCGCTCCCAGGGCCATACCCCGCAGGGGCACCGCGGAGAGGGCGACACCGCTGCGCTCCAGCGCCCGGGCCAGCACGTAGGGCCCCAGGGTGGAGAAAGCCACGGCCACCCGGCGCCCGCGCAGGTCGGCTACGGAGCTGATCGGCGGGCGGGCAAGCACCACGTCGCCTCCGGTGGATTCATCGAGCACCAGCACCACCGCCGGGCACCGCTCCGGCACCCGCGCACAGATGTCCACAACCTCCACGGTGGTGAGCTGGGCAATCCGCACGTCTCCGCGGAGATAAGCATGCACGATGTCCTGAGGATCGGGGTATTCCACCGGCCGGATCCGGATCCCCGCCTCCCGGTCCAGGCCCTCGCGATGGGCCAGCACAAAAAACTCATAGCCGGGCCAGTGGGAGACGGGCACCACCACTGCCGGCCGCCGGGGAGCGCAGGCAGCGGCGAACAGGCCGAGACAGGCAGCCGCAAGCGGGGCCAGCACCGCAGCGGCCGGGGAGGAAGCCGCGGAGCTCGACCGACCCATTCCCCTCCCCGTCGACGCCCGCAACGTAGCTGTCGACCCTGTTGGCGGCAGCGATGGCAACGCGAGGAAACCTTTCTACCGTTGGAGCTTGCAGGCTCGCGCAGGCAGCGTGAAGGACCACTGGTTCGAGCCCCCTGACGGCTCTGAAGACCCGGCGAAGCCCACCGGGTCGAACGACTGGGCCGAGCAGGAGCGCACCCCGCTGAACCTGGCTTCGATCGAGGAGGGGCTGCGCGTGGCTCTCGATCTCAGCGGCGCCGACCTGGTGCTCTGCGACCCGCAGACCTGGCGGTTCCTCGACTGCAACCAGTCGGCGCATGCACGGCTGGGCTACAGCCGCGAAGAGTTCCTGGCCCTCGAACCGGCCCTCCTGCAGGCCGATGCTCAGCACGACGAGCGATGGGTGCAGGAGCGCATGGAGCAGATGCGGCGCCAGCCGCGCGGGTCATTCACCACCCGCCATCGGGGCCGCGACGGCCACCTGCGCGACGTGGATCTTCACTACCAGATGGTGGATTTTCTGGGCCGCTCTCTGGTGGTGATCGCCCTGCGGGACAGCACCGAAAAGGAGCGGGCCCGCAGAGAGTCCGAGCGGCTCGGCATCATGCTCAACGCGGCCGAGCGCATCAGCCATGTGGGGAGCTGGGAGCTGATCCACGCCACCGGCGAGTTGCTGTGGTCTGAGGAGACGTACCGGATCTTCGCCACCACGCCCGAGGCGACGCGCCCGAGCTACGACAACTTCCTGTCCCTGGTCCATCCCGAAGACCGCGATGCCCTGCAGGCCACCTTCCGCCAGTCCGTGCTCAACGGCAGCGACTACCGGATGAAGCATCGGCTGCTTCTGCCGGACGGGCAGGTGAGGATCGTGCTGGAGCGGGGGGAAACCCGTTACGACAGCAAGGGCGAAGCGATCACCACCTTCGGCACGGTGCACGACATCACCGATCAGCACGTGATCGAGCGTCGCCTGGAGGAGGCGGCCTACCTGGATCCGCTCACCGGGCTGCCGAACAAGGCGGCCACGATCCGGCGCCTGCATGGCCTGATGCAGACCGGCGCCTACAACTCCAGCATCGCGGTGATCGGCATCGATCTCGACGATTTCCAGTTGATCAACGACAGCTTCGGGCCCGAGGTAGGCAACCAGGTGCTCACTGCCGTCGGCCAACTGCTGCGCGACCATCTCCAGACCAGCGACTGGGTGGCGCGGCTGGGGAGCGATGAGTTCGTGGTGGTGCGGCACTGCCCCAGCGGCACGATCGGCGAAGCGATCAACCTGGCCCGCCAGGTGCACGGCGCCCTCGACGACCTGCCCCTGATCGGCACCGGCGTGGCGATGCGGCCGACGAGCTGCGTCGGGGTGGCCACCTTCCCCGAACACGGCACGGACCCCGAAAGCCTGCTGCAGTGCGCCAACACAGCCCTCATGGAGGCCAAGCACAGCGGTAAGCACCAGCTGCGCGCCTACTCCACGGCGATGAGCACCCAGCTGCGCGAACGGCTGGAGCTGGAGGCGCAGCTGGCCCATGCGGTGGATCGGGAGCAGTTGCGGCTGATGTACCAACCGCAGGTAGACCGGCGCGCGAAGCCGATAGGCGCCGAGGCGCTGCTGCGCTGGCGGTCGCAGGGAGGGCAGGAGGTCCCACCCGACCGGTTCATCCCTCTGGCCGAGCAGACGGGCCTGATCCTGCCCATCGGCTCCTGGGTGCTCCAGGAGGCCCTGCGGCAGGTGCGGCTGTGGCACCTGCGCGGGATGGATCCGCCCAGGCTGGCAATCAACATCTCCGCCCTCCAGCTGGAGCAGGAGGACCCTTCCCTGAGCTCCCAGCTTGCCGATGCCCTGAGCCAGCACCAGGTGAGCGCCGAGGCGATCGAACTGGAGATCACCGAAACAGCCCTGCTGCGCAACCCCCAGCAGGCCGTCCAGCAACTGGAAGAACTGGCCGGACTGGGCTTCAGCCTGGCGATCGACGACTTCGGCACGGGCTATTCCTCCTTGGCGATCCTGCATGCCCTGCCGATCAACAAGCTCAAGATCGATCGCTGCTTCGTGCAGAACATCGACCGAGACGACGCCAACCGGGCGATCGTGCGGGCCACCATCTCAATGGCCCGGGCCCTCGGGCTGCTCACCCTGGCCGAAGGGGTGGAAACCCAGAGCCAGTTCGAGAACCTGATGGAGCTGGGCTGTGACCAGTTCCAGGGTTATCTGTTCGGCCGGCCCCAGCCCACGGAACCCTTCGAGCGGACGCTTGTCGGTCTCTCCGGGGGCCAGGAGGCCCCCCGGCTCACCAACTGACGCCGTGCAGCTTGGGCAGGGGTGCCGTGCGGGAGGTGACGGCGTACAGGCGGGGGATGCGGTTGCTGTTGTAGACCCTGAACTCCCGCACCACGCTGGCGCCTTCATCGCGCACGGCCTGGTTGAGCACCAGCGAACCGTCGGGGTCAGAGACGGAACGGTGGAAGGTGCCCGGGGGGATCCGCAGGATGTCGCCGCCGCAGTCGAGGCGGACGATGTGGAATGGGTAGTTCCAGCCCAGGTTCACCAGGTAGAAGGTGCGGCCGCCGTGCAGGGCGAGCAGGTTGTCCTCCTGATGGGGATGGAGATAGAACTGCCACGCTCCGGACTCCGGATCGTCCGGGGGGCTCACCGCAGGGCCGGTGTGCACCACCAGATCACGGGCATTGGACGTGGGAACCGTGATGTCGAAGAAGCGCACCGCAGGGGTATCGCGGAACTTTTCGTAGGGGATCAGCTCGAACATCGGCGCCGGCCTGGGCGGGCGTTGGTGAGGATCGTGCTGTGCGTGGAGTTGGGGATCACTGGGGGCGGTGCGGGCGTTCATGGAAGGAGCTGGCGATGCCGCAGCCGATTGATGGGAGGTCCAGTGAACCGAAGCCCCCAGCCCCCAACCGTGGAAACGGATACGGAATCGGCACTTCCGTAGACCAGTTCCCGCACCGGGCCCTTCCTCCGGCTGCCTGGCGTGCTCAGAACGGGATCGGCATCTCGGCCAAGGCGGGCTCGGGGGCGCAGGCCGGAACCCTCTGGGCCACCATCGCTCCCACCAGCACGATCGAAGGCGAAGCCAGGCCCTGGGCCTCGGCCCTGTCCGCCAGTTCCCCGAGCACGGTCACCAGCACCCGCTGGCCCTGGACCGTCCCCTGCTGGATCACCGCCGCGGGCGTCTCGGGTCCCAGCCCGCCCGCCATCAACTCGTCACCGATGCGGCGCAGGTTGTGCAGCCCCATGTAGATCACCAGCCCATCGCTGCTGCGGGCCAGGCCGCGCCAGTCGACCGACGGGCGGGCCTTGTCGATCTCCTCGTGGCCGGTCACGAAGGTGACGCTCGAGCCCGCCGCCCGATGGGTGACCGGAATGCCGGCATAGGCCGGGGCGGCGATGCCGGCCGTGACCCCCGGTACCACCTGCACCGCCACACCGGCCGCCACCAGGTGGGCCGCCTCCTCGCCACCGCGGCCGAACAGGAAGGGATCGCCGCCCTTGAGGCGCACCACCGTGCGGTGGCGGCTGGCCAGTTCCACCAGCACCGCGTTGGTGCTGCGCTGGGGCACGGAATGGTGGCCGCGGCGCTTGCCCACGAAGACGAGTTCGCACGCGGGCGGCACCAGATCGAGCAGGGCCCGGGGCACCAGCGCGTCGTAGACGAGGGCATCGCAACTGCGCAGCAACCGATGGGCCTTCAGGGTGAGCAGCTCCGGATCACCGGGGCCGGCTCCCACCAGGTAAACGGTGCCGGGCACCGGGACGCTCATGGCAGGTCCGGAAGCAGGGCAGGAAGGGTCAGGGCAGGATCCGCGTGTCCAGGGAACTGTATGGAGCGGCCCGCACCCTGACGGCCGGGTTCGGCGGGGAGGGGTCAGGAAGGCGGCGGGAGGGCTTCGGCAAGGTCGCTGGAGGGATCCACCGGGGCTTCCTGGCGGATCTCAAGGCCGTGGGGCTTTCCCCAATGTGTTGTCGAGGTGCAGATGGGGCTGGGACTGAGGGCGACGACCCGGGTCAGCCCGCTGCGCCTGCTCCGGCCAGCAATGGGTCAAGGCGGCCCTGGCGCTCGAGAGCGTAGAGATCATCGCAGCCGCCCACGTGCTGGTCGTCGATGAAGATCTGGGGTACGGAACTGCGACCATCGGAGCCGCGCTCCACCATGGCCTGACGAGCGGCGGCATCGCCATCGATCGCGTACTCCACGTACGTCACGCCTTTGCGATCAAGAAGCTGCTTGGCACGGATACAGAACGGACAGGCTCGCCACGTATAGATCTCGATCCGGGCCATGGGGGATGGAAGCAATCGGCACCAACTCTGACGGGCGGCCGGTTCATGCGTGACGTCAGGACCGTCCGGAAATCCGCCCCGCCATCCGCCTGTCGCGCCGGGACCTTCAACGCGGCTCAGCGGCACTCGGTGAGCGGCGAGTCCGGCAGCGGCACCCGGCCAGGAAGCAGCTGAGCGCCAAGGCTCACTGTTCTGGCATGGATCGGGCGGATGGAGCCCCTGTCCCACCCCGCCTAGCCTCCTGCCAGTCGCCGCGTGGGTCGTTGCCAGCCGCTTGCCCCGACCCCGACGGCGCACCACCCTCCCCCGCGTCGGCGGCCCCCGGCGGGCTGCTGCGCGTCCTGGGGGTGGGCTTCGGGCTGGCCGGAGCGGTGGGCGGCACGATCGGCGCCGGCATCCTTCGCACGCCAGGGCTGGTGGCGGCGGCCCTGGGCACGGCCCCTCTGGTGCTGGGGGCCTGGCTTCTGGGGGGTCTGTACGCCCTGCTGGGGGCGGTGTGCGTCGCCGAACTGGCGGCGGCCCTGCCGGAGGCGGGCGGCTGGACGGTCTATGCCCGGCGGGCCTTCGGTCCTCTGGCGGGCTTCACCGTCGGCTGGATCGACTGGATCGGCCACTGCGTGGGGTTGGCCTGGGTTGCGATCACGCTGGGGGAGTACGGACTCGCCCTGCTGCCGGCCCCGCTCACCGTCGGCAGCCCCCTGTTGGCGGTGCGGGCGATCGCCATCGGCGCCCTGGCCCTGTTCGCCCTGATCCAGCTGGCGGGGGTACGAGCCGGAGGCACCAGCCTGCAGCTGCTGAGCCTGGCCAAGGCGGTTGCCTTCCTGGCCCTGGTGGCCGCCTGCTTCCTGATCGGCGTGCCCGCCGGCACCGAGGAGGTTGCCGCTACCGCCGCCGGAGCGGCCCCTGTGGCCCCCGCCGGCGCCGGCGCCCTGGCTCTGGCGGCGGTGCCGGCCCTGCAGGCCGTGATCACCACCTACGACGGCTGGCACAGCCCGATCTACTTCGCCGAGGAGTTCGAGGATGCCCCGGCCGACCTGCCCCGTTCGCTGATCGGCGGGCTGCTGGCGGTGCTGGCGATCTACCTGCTGGTGAACCTGGCGCTTCTGCACGTGTTGCCGCCAGCGGCCCTGGCCTCCTCCAGCCTGCCGGCGGCAGATGCCGCCCGGCTGCTGGCCGGGAGTGCGGGAGCGCGGGCGATCACCGGCCTGGCGCTGCTCTCGCTGCTGGGGCTGATCGGCGCCACCACCATGGGAGCCCCACGCATCCTCTACGGCCTGGCCGAAGCCCGGCTGACGCTGCCGGCCCTGGCTTCGGTGAACGCCGGCGGCACCCCCACCGCGGCCGTGCTGCTCACGGCGACCGCCGGAGCCGTGCTGGTGCTGGCGGGCGATTTCAGCCGGCTGCTGGGCATCGCCGCGGTGATCTACGTGGCCCTCTATGCCATCGGCATCGTCTGCCTGATCGTGCTGCGGCGCCGGGAACCCGAGCTGCCGAGGCCGTTCCGGGCCTGGGGCTGGCCTTGGAGCGCCGGCATCATGCTGGCGGGATCGATAGCTTTCCTGTTGGGGGCCATTGTCGAGGCTCCCGGCTCCAGCGCCTTGGCGGTGGGCCTGATGGCCCTCGGTGGACCGATCCACCTGATCACCCGACCGGCCAGCTCAGGCGGGGCGTGAGGCGGGCTTGCGGAACACCAGCACCGGTAGTTCCGAATGGGTGAGCACCCGCTGGGTCTCGCTGCCGAGCAGGAGTCCCGCCAGGCCCCGACGGCCGTGGGAGGCCATGAAGATCAGATCACAGCCCTGCTCGCGGGCCGCCTCGATGATCGCCTCGTAGATCACCGGGTTGTCGCTGGACACCGTGGCGCACGCCACCCCGCCCTCCTCGGCCAGGGCCCGGGCCCGCTCCAGCACCGAGCCGGTGTAGTCCTCCTCGGCCCGGGCGAACTGGTCGGCCACGGTGGGATCGAGCACCATCGGCTCGCCATACATGGCCCCGTCGATGTGGGTGAGAAAGCTCTCCTTGGCGTGGAAGAAGGTGATGCGGGCTCCGGCATCGCGGGCGAAGCTCACCGCGCGCTGAATCGTGCCGTCGGAGAGATCGGAACCGTCGGTGGGAACGAGCAGATGACGAAACATGGGAATCCCCGGAGGGAGGAATGACGGTCCGACCGCCATGATGCCTGCGGCAGCCGCCCCAGCGGACGTGTCACCTGCCGAGAAGCAGCCTTGAGCGTGCCGCCCCCCGACTCCGCCGGCCCGGATGCCAGCCCGGATGACGTTGAGGAGATCCGCCGGGCCGATCCCGCCTGGCTCACTCAGGTGCTCGGCATCCGGGTGGAGGGATTCGAGGAGGAGGTGATCGGCGCCGGGCGCGGCTTCGTCTCCACCACCACCCGGCTGCGGCTGCGCACCGATCCCCCGGGCTGCGAACCCGCCGCGGTGGTGCTCAAGAGCGAGAGCGCCAACCCGGTGTTCCAGGGGCTTTCGCGCCAGCTGCGGGCCTTCGAGCGCGAGGTGCGCTTCTACCGCGAACTGGCGCCACCCCTGGCCGACCAGCTGCCGCGGGTGCACGGCTGCAGCGACGGCGACGACGACCACTGGCTGCTGATGGACGACCTCTCGGATCTGCGCCCCGGCGACCAGGTGCGGGGCCTGAGCCAGGAGGAGGTGGGGGCGGTGCTGCGCCGCATCGCCAGGGTGCACGCCCGTTACTGGCAGGACCCGGGTCTCCAGGAGCGCCCCTGGCTCCCCTGCCACACCTTCTGGTTCACGGGCGACTTCACCGACGTTCTGCCGGCCTTCGAGCGCGACTACGCCCTGCGGCTGGGGGACGCGGCGATGGACCTCATCCGGGAGGCGGTCGCCCGCAACGACGCCATCGAGGCGGCGCTGCGTCAGCGCCCCTGGACCCTGGTGCACGGCGACCTGCGGGCGGACAACCTGCTGTTCGGCGGGGCGGCCGACGATCCGGTGGCCACGATCCTCGACTGGCAGACGGTGACCCGCAGCCTGGCGGCGATCGATGTGGTGTTCCTGATCGGCGGCAGCGAGCCGGTGGCGGAACGCCAGGGCCATGTGGAGGAGCTGCTGGATCTCTGGCACCGGGAGCTGGTGGCAGCCGGCGTGAAGGGTTACGGGGCGCGGGAGGCGCACCGCGACCTGCAACTGGCGGCCCTGCGCTGCCTGAACGTGTGTCTGCGGGTCTACGGGTTCCTGCAGGACCCGGCGGCACCCGCGCGGGTGGCCCTGCTCAACGATACCGAACTGCAGCGCCATGCCGCCGCGGCCCTGGAGCTGCGGGCCCGGGAGGCCCTCGACGCCCTGCCGGCCTGAGGGAGGGATGCGCACCGGGTCCGCAACCGACATCATCGGGGCGACTCCGCGGCATGCCCGTGATCAGCCAAGCCCTGCGCGAACGGCCTGCCGCCGCCGGCGCAACCGTGGACCACAGCGTTGTGGCGGCCCTGCTCACCCAGACCGATCTGGTGCAGAAGATCGCCGCCCTCACCTGTGAGGCGCTGCGGCGGACGACCCCTCCCGGCGGCGAGGCCCCGTCGGCCGCCCTGGTGAAGGGGGTCGCGGCCCGGGTGGCCGCCGGCCTGGCGGTGGGCCTGATGGAATCGGATCTGGTGCTGCGCATCGAGCGCTGCCTCGAAGCCAGCGCCCCCTTCGCCGACAGCTGGCAGTCGTGCCCGGAATGAGGGGGCACCTCAGCGGGTCACGCCGACCGGCTCCCTGGCCTTGCCGGGCGAGGCATCCGGCTGCAGCCAGCGGGTGGTGACGTTGCGGGTGCTGATCGGGGTGGGCGTGAGCCAGAACACCCCCCGGAAACCGTCGGTGAAATAGGGGTCACCGGTGTAGTTGGTGCGGGGTTGTTCCAGGGTCGCGGCCCCCACGCCGGCCACCAGTCCGAAGCGCTCCAGGGATTCGGAGAAGAACAGATCCTGAAGCAGATACCAGCGGGTCTCATCCACCGCCGGGTCGATCTTGTGGGTGGTGATCGTGCGGGGGGTGAGGCGTACGCCGATGTCGCGGCTGATCTGGCCCACCCAGACGGGCTTGCGCTTCACCGTCACCGGCGCCAGCCACAGGCGCATGTGGTTGCGCTGGTTCACATCCTCGCGGCCCTTCTGCAGCGCGATGTCCTGACGTCGGCCGAAGACGTAGAGGGAGGACACCGGGGCGTAGCGATAGCGGTGGCCGAACAGGGAGGAGCGGGCGGTTTCCCAGGCGGAGGTCACCGTGAGGGCCTGGGTCACGTGCCAGCCCCGGCGGGCCAGGGGCGGGAACACGGTGTCCCGGTCGCCCACGAGCACCACGTTGAGCGGGTCGGCCGGCGTGCGGCGATCGCCGCCGAGGGTGCAGCAGGGCAGGCGCTCGAGCCAGCGGCGGAACTCCTCCTCACTGAGGTTCTGGCGTCGGGCCTGGGCCATCAGCCGCGGCCAGTCAACCTTCTGGAAATCCGTTCGCAGGCCCGGAACCGGGGCAAGGAACGAGAAGCGGCGCACCTGGCCGTGGCCGGCCCCCACCAGTTCGATGCTCGTGTACTTCGCCCCCTCGTCGCGGTGGGTAAAGATGAAACCCGAGCGGGTCTGGCCCGGCTCGACCGTCATCGGCAGCCCCAGATCGTGCAGATGGCGATCGATGCGGGTGTTGATCGCCGGGGTCAGCCAGCGGTGTCCCAGCCACGCCACCTCCAGGGGTGAGTAGTACTCACTGTCCACAGTGATCGGGGGCAGGTACCAGCGAACGTCGGCCCGGTTCACCACCTGCACCCACACCGGCTGGATGCGGTCATCGGGGATGGCGAAGCCGATCAGATCGCGGCTCTCGGCCGGCGTGAGAGCCGCCACCCGCACCTGCACGCCGTCGTGGCTGCGCAACAGGGCACGCCGCTTCACCGGCAGTTCCTCGAACGGCTTCGGCCGAAAACGCAGCTGCCCCTCGAACACCATCGCCCCCACCAGCAGGGCCCCCACCGGCAATCCATAGCGAGAGAGCGCAGGCGGCACCGTCAGCCCCATGTCTTTGCTCAGGCCCGGCCCACCAGCTTCTGTCGCAGGCCCTTGATCCGGTCGCGCAGGTTGGCGGCCTCCTCGAACTCCAGGTTCTTCGCCGCCGTCTTCATCCGGTCCTCCAGCTGGGTGATCAGCTCCGGCAGGGCATCGAGCGGCACCTCGTCGTGCTCGGCCTGCTCGGTGGCCTGCTCCAGCTGGTCATCGCTGAGGCGCCTGGAGACCTCCAGGAAGGCGAGGATCGCGTTGCCTGCACGCTTGCCGGCGGGGGTGGGAGTGATGCCGTGCTCTTCGTTGTAGGCCTGCTGGATGGCGCGGCGGCGTTCCGTTTCCGAGATCGCCCTGGCCATCGAGTCGGTGAGGTTGTCGGCATAGAGCAGGGCCACCCCCTCCACGTGGCGGGCGGCCCGGCCGATCGTCTGGATGAGGGAGCGTTCGGCACGCAGGAAACCCTCCTTGTCGGCATCGAGGATCGCCACCAGGGACACTTCCGGCAGGTCGAGACCCTCCCGCAGCAGGTTCACCCCCACCAGCACGTCGTATTCGCCGTTTCTGAGGTCCTGGATGATCTCGATCCGCTCGATCGAGTGGATCTCTGAGTGCAGGTAGCGCACCCGCACCCCGTTCTCGGCCAGATAGTCGGTGAGATCCTCCGCCATGCGCTTGGTGAGGGTGGTCACCAGCACCCGCTCCTGCTTGTCGGCGCGCACCCGGATCTCGCCCAGGAGATCGTCCACCTGGCCGTCGGTGGGACGCACCTCCACGATCGGATCGAGCACGCCGGTGGGACGGATCACCTGCTCCACCACCTGCCCCTGGCTCTGGGCCAGCTCCCAGGTGCCGGGGGTGGCGGAGACGAAGATCGACTGCCGTGCCTTCAGCCAGAACTCCTCCCCCTTGAGGGGCCGGTTGTCGGCGGCAGAGGGCAGACGGAACCCGTGCTCGATCAGCACCTGCTTGCGGCTCTGGTCGCCGTTGTACATCGCCTGCAGCTGACTGCAGGTGACGTGGCTCTCATCCACCACCAGCAGCCAGTCGTCGGGGAAGTAGTCGATCAGGCATTCGGGCGGCGTGCCCGCCGGGCGGCCGGCCAGGTGACGGGCGTAGTTCTCGACGCCGTTGCAGTAGCCCACCTGCTCGAGCATCTCCAGGTCGTAGGTGGTGCGCTGCTCCAGCCGCTGGGCCTCCAGCAGCCGCCCCTGGCTGTTGAGCAGATCCAGCCGCTCCCGCAGTTCGGCGCGGATCGCCTTGATCGCCTCCTCCAGCCGCTCCTTGGGGGTCACGAAGTGCTTGGCCGGATAGATGTTGATCGCCTCCAGGCTCTGCAGAATCTCGCCGGTGGTGGGATCCACGTAGCGGATCGCCTCCACCTCATCGCCGAACAGTTCCACACGCACCAGCCGATCCTCGTAGGCCGGCCCGATCTCCAGCACATCGCCGCGCACGCGGAAGCGGCCCCGCGAGATCTCCAGATCGTTGCGCGAGTACTGGTTGTTCACCAGCTCCCTGAGGGAGCCGCGCAGGTTGAGGCTTTCCCCCACCCGGAACTTCACGGCCGCCTTGAGGTATTCCGAGGGAATGCCCAGGCCGTAGATGCAGCTGATCGAGGCCACCACGATCACATCGCGGCGCTCGAACAACGAACGGGTGGCCGAGTGACGCAGCATATCGATCTCTTCATTGATCGATGCGGTCTTGGCGATGTAGGTATCGGAGACCGGAACGTAGGCCTCGGGCTGGTAGTAGTCGTAATAGGAGATGAAATACTCAACCGCATTGTGCGGGAAGAACTCGCGCAGTTCGTTGCAGAGCTGGGCCGCCAGCGTCTTGTTGTGGGCGAGCACCAGGGTCGGCCGGCCGGTGCGGGCGATCACGTTGGCGATCGTGAACGTCTTGCCGGTGCCGGTGGCACCGAGCAGGGTCTGATAGCTGCGGCCGCCATCGACGCCCTTCACCAGGGCTTCGATGGCGGCCGGCTGGTCACCCTTCGGTTCGTAGGGAGCGTGAAGCTGAAAAACCATGGGGCCCATTCTGGGCCCCATGGCGGCAAGACGCTGCCCGCTGGAGGGAGGGGGGAACCCGGTCAGGGGGCTCAGCCGATCGGACCGGTGAACAGGGCCGCCGCACCGGTGAGATTGACGTTCAGACCGGGGATGGCGTTGAGGATGAAGTAGCAGAGAACGCTGTACACCAGGGCCCCGAGGGCAGCACTGGTAAGGCCATTACGCAGGCGGAACCCCTGGATCAGCCAGGCCGCCAGACCGAACAGGATGATGGTGATCAGCCAGTCGAACAGCCAGCCGATCGGGATCAGCCCGCCGAGGGTGGTGATCGCCCACGCCGGACCGAGGATGAACTTCAGGGGCCAGGTGAGGATCACGCCGAGCAGGCCGATCACCACGGCGGAGATGAGGGCGATGGGAAAACTCGCCATCTCGATGCCCAGGAAGGGAACCTGGGCGATCAGCAGCAGGATGATCGCCCGGATCGGCCACTGGAGCAGGGAGACCAGCAAACCAGACATGGCAGGGAGTGCGCGGGAGGGAAGACAATCCCGACCAGGCTAGGCAGGGCCTCAGACGCGGACAACGGCCGGTTGATCGATCGCCTCGCGCAGGCCCCGCACCACCGCCACCATCGCCAGTTCGTCGTTGAGGCGATTCACGGCCGAACCCACGCCCACCCCGGCAGCACCAGAGGCCAGCGCCATCGGCACGGTGACGGCCGACAGGCCGGAGGCGCACAGCACCGGCAATTCGATCGCCCGGCTGAGGGCGTGGGCGGCGGCCAGGGTTGGAGCTGCCTTCTCGATCATCCCCAGGGAACCGGCGCTGAAGGGCCTGGCGCTGGTGCCGCCCTCGGTCTGGATCAGATCGGCCCCGGCGGCGGCCAGATCCACCGCCAGATGCTCCTGCTCGTCGAGGGGCAGCACGTGGGGAACAGTCACCGACAGCACCACCTCGGGCAGCAGGGCCCGCGTCCGGCGGGTGAGCTCCAGCACTTCGGCGGCACCGAAGACGATGCCCTGCGGATAGAAGCTGTCGAAGTTGCCGATCTCCACCATCGTGGCGCCGGCGGCCACGGCGGCCGGGAACAGATCCGGATCCACCGCCGACACGCAGATCGGCAGGCCCGGTGCCGCTGCGGCCACCGCTTTCACCAGGGCGGGATCACACGCGATGTCCAGGAGGTCGGCGCCGCCGGCGGCGGCAGCCCGGGCGATCTGCTCCACCGAAGCGGCGTCGAAGTTGGCCAGGCCTGCGATCACCTTCAGCAGGCGCCGCTCGGTGATGGCGGACCGCAGGGAAGCGGGCAGGCTGGAGAGACGCGACATCGGCGAGCCGGAACGGACGTGCCTTGATTCTCCCATCCGAGCCCACGGCGGCAGATCCCGGCCCGGTGGAGCCCGGCCGCGACTGGAGCGCTGACCATCTGCGGCTGCACCGCCATCTGCGGGCGCATCCCGGCCTACTGCCGCCTGACGCGCCGCTGCTGGTGGCCGTCTCGGGCGGCCAGGACTCGATGGCGCTGATCGGGCTGCTCCACGACCTGCGGCGACGGCATGGCTGGTCGCTGCACCTCTGGCACGGCGACCATGGCTGGCGGCCGGAGGCCACGGCCCAGGCCGCCGACCTCGCCCTCTGGGCCGCCGTGCGCGGCCTGCCGCTGCTGGGGGAGCGGGCCGATCCGCCACCTCGGGGGGAGGACGCCGCCCGCCGCTGGCGATACGGGCGGCTGGAGGAGGCGGCCCGCTCCCTGGGATGCGACCACGTGGTCACGGGCCATACCGCCGATGATCGGGCCGAAACCGTTCTGCTGCATCTGGCCCGCGGCAGTCACCGTCGCGGTCCAGCGAGTCTCCGGGCCAGCCGGCCGCTGGCGGAGAGTCCCGGCTCTCCGCGCCTCTGCCGCCCCCTGCTGCCCTTCAGCCGTGGCGACACCCTGCGGATCTGCCGGCAACTGGGGCTGCCGATCTGGGAAGACGCCAGCAACGGCGACTCCCGCTTCAGCCGCAACCGCGTACGTGCGGAGGTACTGCCGGTGCTGGAGTCGCTGCATCCCGGTGCCGCCCGCCGGATTGCCGCCCAGGCCGAGCGGCTGGCAGAGGAGGCGGACGCCCAAGAGGAACTGATCCAGCTGGCGCTGGCGGCCCTGGCGGTGAAACCTGCCCCCGAAAGCAGGGAGCAGCTCAACCGTGCCTCCCTCGCAGCTTTGAGCAGGGCGAACCGCCGGCGCCTGCTGCACGGCTGGCTGAGGAGGCGGCTCAAACGGCCGCTGAGTGCCGCGGTGCTGGACGACCTGGCCACGCGCCTGGAGACGGGAGGGTCTCCGGGGAGGCTGGCGCTGCCCGGCGGCTGGCTTCTGGCATGGGACAGAGGCAAACTGACTCTCATGGGCCCCGACCACACCGATGGCTGAGCCGCTCGATCAATCGGCCGCCGCCGATCGCTATGCCGCTGTCGAAGCGGCGTACTGCGCCGACCGCTGGCAGGACGTGCTCGATCAGGGACAGCGGCTGCTGGGCGATCTCGACCCATTGAACGATGCCCTGGCGACGGCCCTGCGTCAGCGGTTGCAGTTGCTGATGGCCCACACCCATCTGCACGGCTTCGGTGACAGGGATGCGGCCGAGGATCTCTACCGCCAGGTGCTGACCACGGCGAACGCGGAGCCGGCCCTGCGTCGCAGTGCCGAAGAGGGCCTGCAGCAGTGCCACCGGCCGATCGTCCGGGCCGCGGCTGACGTCGGCGAACCCCCTGGCCCAGCGGCTGCACCCACATCCGCGGCGACCCCCGCGCCGGAACGTCCGCTGCCGGAGCCGGTCGCCCCGCCCCTCACGGTGGATCCAGCCATCCCCTTTGCCGCAGGCACGGCATCCGCCACCGCCAGCCTCATCAAGGAGGCAGCCACCCCCTGGCTGGAAGCAAACCCGCCAACCGCCGCTGCGGTTGCCCTGGTCACGGAGCAACCGCCTGCCGGGATGGGCGAGCCCACGCCTCCGCCAACCCCGGCACGGAGGCTGATGGCGGAAGTGGTGGAGGAGCCGGAACTGCTCGAGGTCCACCGGGTGGACCCTCTGCTGGCTGAGGAGATCGAACTCGACTTACGGGAACCGGCCAAGCCCGCAACTCCGGCTCCGGAACGTCCACCGGAGCAGCAGGACGAGGTCCTGCCCGATGCAGCCAGCTCTGCCGTGTTCGAAGATTTATCCCTGGAGGCGCCTGCGAGCACTCAAGCGGCCGTAGCCGAAGTTCCCTTCTTACCGGAGGAAGAGGAGCTGTTCGAAGACGACGAAGACTCCGATCTGCTGGAGGGGCTGCTGCAGGTGGCCCTGGGCTGAGCCAGGGCCACCGGTGTGGATCAGCCGGCCACGGCGGCGGAGCGGCGCCGGCGGGTGCGTCCGGCGGGCTCGGGTTCTTCCGTGCTGCGGCGGGTGGCGGCAGGAGCGGGAGCGGGGCTGGCGGAGGGGGCTGGTGCAGCGGCCGAAGCGGACATCGGGGCTGGTGCGGCGGAACGCTGCGGAGCACCCTGGCGACCACCGTCACGGCGACCTCGGGGAGCCGGACGGGTGTCAGGCTCCGCATCGGCACGACCCTTGTAGGCCGGTGTTCCGGCGGGGGCAGGCTGCACCAGGCAGATGATCAGGGGGTCGACCTGGAGTTCGCGGCGCAAGCGCCGCTGCAGACCCACCTCGATCTCGCGCTGGACACCCACCCAGTCCACGTCGGGGGCCTTGCCGCCGCTGTTACGGGCGAGCTGGTTCCAGCGGTTCTCGAGCACCCAGGTGATTTCCCGTTCCGCCCAGACCGAGAGCTTGCGGGCATCGGCGGCGGTGACCACACCGCGCAGATTCACCCGGGGCGGCGCCGCCATCACCCCGTCGGTGGTGATCACGGCCAGCAGCGTGATGACACCGTCTTCCGCCAGCTGCTGACGCTCCTTGAGCACCCGGGCATCGACGATGCCATTGCGGGAGGCATCGAGCAGTTCGATGCCGGCCTTGACCGGTTCACCCTTGTGGATGGTGTCCGGGGTGAGTTCCACCACGTCACCGTTGTCGACGATCAGAATGTGATCGGCAGGCACCCCCATCGATTGGGCGGTCTTGGAATGGCAGACGAGCATGCGGTGCTCTCCGTGCACGGGCACGAAGAACTTCGGCTTGGCGAGGGCCAGCATCAACTTGTGGTCTTCCTGGCAGCCGTGGCCGGACACGTGAATGCCTTCGCCCTTGCCGTAGACCACCTTGGCGCCCATCATCATCAGCCGGTCGATGGTGTTCACCACCGAGATCGTGTTGCCGGGGATCGGGCTGGCCGAAAAGATGATGGTGTCGGATGACTTCACCTGCACCTGGGGATGCTCGCCCCGGGAGATGCGGCTCAGGGCCGCCAGAGGCTCGCCCTGGCTGCCGGTCATCAGGAGCAGGGTTTCGCGGTCGGGGAGATCACGGATCTGCTTGATCGGCACGAACAGGTCGTCGGGGGCACGCATGTAGCCGAGTTCCCTGGCCTTGGCGATCACGTTGAGCATGGAGCGGCCCAGCAGCCCCACCTTGCGCCCGTTCTTCATGGCCAGTTCCAGAATCATCGACACACGATGAATCGAGCTGGCGAAGGTGGTGATGATCACCCGGCCGTCCGCCTGGCTGATGTGGCGATCCAGATTCGGGAAGACGGACCGCTCCGGAGGGGTGAAGCCAGGGATCTCAGCGTTCGTGGAATCGCTGAACAGGCAAAGCACACCCTGCTCGCCGTAATGGGCAAGGCGCTGGATGTCGAATGCCTCTCCATCCACGGGGGTGTGGTCGAACTTGAAGTCGCCGGTGAAGATGATCACACCAACGGGCGTTGTGATGGCCAGCGTGAAGCTGTCGGCCATCGAGTGGGTGTTGCGGATGAACTCCACCTTGAAGTGCTGGCCGACGTGCACCACATCGCGCGGACCGACCGTCTGGATGGTGGTGCGGTCTGTGACGCCCGCTTCCTCCATCTTCCCCTGGAGCATCGACATCGCCAGCCGGGGGCCGTAGATGATCGGAATGTTGAAGTTCTTGAGGTGGTGGGGAATGCCGCCAATGTGATCTTCATGGCCATGGGTGACCACCATGCCCCGGATGCGCTTCTGGTTCTCGCGCAGATAGCTGGTGTCGGGCATCACCACGTTGACGCCGTGCATGCCATCACTGGGGAAGGCGAGGCCTGCATCGACGAGCATCAACTCATCGCCGTACTCGAAGACGCAGGTGTTCTTGCCGATCTCGTGCAGGCCACCGAGCGGAATGACACGCAGAGCCGGCTGTTTGCCGCTGGAACCGTTGTGGCCGTTGGGACTGGTCATGAAATGAGAAAAACAGAAAGGAGAAAAAGCTGGATCGGAAGCTCGCTCGCGAGCGGATCGAGGAAGCGGGCCTTGGCGTCAGGTGGGACGCAGGGCGGCAAGGATCGAGGAAAGTCGCTGGCGCACGTCGCTGTCGGCGGGAAGGAGGGGAAGACGGGGAGCACCCACGGGCCAGCCGCTCAGCTCCAGGGCGGCCTTCACCGGGATCGGGTTGGTGGTGCAGAACAGGGCCTTGCCGAGGGGAAGCAACGCCTCGTGCCAGGCCAGGGCTGCGGCATGGTCGCCACCCAGGAAGGCCGACACCATGGCGCTGATCTGGGGTCCGGCCAGGTGGCTGGCCACGCTCACCACGCCAACGGCGCCCACCGCCATCATGGGCAGGGTGAGCGCATCATCGCCGCTGTAGATGGCGAGGCGTCCGCCGCACAGAGCCCGCAGCTGGCTCACCTCCTCGGTGGTGCCGCTGGCCGCCTTGAAACTCACCACGTTGGGGCAGTCGAGCAGGCGGGCCACCGTTTCGGGCGCCACGCTGCAGCCCGTACGACCAGGGATGTTGTAGAGCATGAGTGGCAACTCCGGCGCCGCCGCGGCTACGGCCCGGAAATGGGCCTCGAGGCCCGCCTGAGGAGGCCGGTTGTAGTAGGGCACCACCACGAGGGCCCCATCGGCCCCGAGGGCAGCCGCCTCCCGGGTGGCCTCCACGGCCTCAGCGGTGCAGTTGCTGCCGCTGCCGGCCAGCACCGGCCCCCGGCCGGCCACCGCCTCTTTCACGGCCGCCAGCAGAAGGTGCTGCTCCTCCCAGCTCAGGGTGGGAGATTCGCCAGTGGTGCCACAGACCACCAGCCCGTCGGACCCCTGGCGGATCAGGTGATCCGCCAGGCTCGCCGCCAGATCGACATCCACCGATCCATCAGCTGCGAAGGGGGTGACCAAGGCGGTGAGCACCCGACCAAAGGGAGCGGTGCTGCAGGGGGCCGTGCTCAAGCGGCACCTCCGGAGAGGTGGGCCGCCGGCTGGCGGAGCAGTTCGGCGATCTGGATGGCGTTGAGCGCGGCACCCTTGCGGATCTGGTCGCCGCAGAGCCAGAGCTCCAGGGCATTCGGATCACTGAGATCCTGCCGGATGCGGCCCACCGCCACCGGATCCCGACCGGTCACATCGGTGGGCATGGGGAAACGATTGGCCTCGAAGTCCTCGATCAGCTCCACTCCCGGCGCCTCCGACAGCAGAGCACGGGCCTCGTCCACCGGGAACGGCTCGCTGAACTCGATGTTCACCGCCTCGGAATGGGCTCGGAGCACCGGAACGCGGACGCAGGTGGCGGTGAGGCGCAGATCGGGAATCCCCATGATCTTGCGGGTCTCGTTGACCATCTTCAGCTCCTCCTCGCAGTAGCCGTTGGCCTGCAGAGGAGAGTTGTGGAGGAACAGGTTGAAGGCCAGGGAGTGGGGCAGAACGCTGCTCACCGGCTCCCCGCCGTCGAGCACGGTGCGGCTGAGGCTGCGCAGCTCCTCCATGGCCCGGGCACCGGCGCCGCTGGCCGACTGGTACGTGCTCACCACCACCCGGCGGATGGGCCGCCGCGCCGCAAGAGGCGCCAGGGCCACCGTGAGCAGGATCGTGGTGCAGTTGGGGTTGGCGATGATGCCGGCATGGCCGAAGGCGTCCTCAGGGTTCACCTCGGGCACCACCAGCGGAACGGCCGGATCGAGGCGGAAGGCGCTGGAGTTGTCGATCACCACGGCTCCGGCCCGAACCGCCACCGGCGCCCACTGCTTGGAAGCGCTGCCACCGGCTGAGGCCAGGACCAGATCCACGCCCTCGAAGGCTTTCTCGCTCACGGCCTGGATGGTGTGCTCCTGTCCCTGCCAGGCCAGGCTCCGGCCGGCGGAGCGGGGAGAGGCGAGGGGGATCAGTTCCGCCACCGGGAAATCGCGCTCGGCCAGGAGGTCAAGGAGTTCCTGACCGACGGCACCCGTGGCGCCGAGGATGGCCACCCGCAGCGGGCGGAGAGGAAGGATGGGGGAAGGTGTGGGTGCGGTCGCGGTGAAGGTCAACGGAGCGGCGGGGACGGGATCAGCGGGAGGGTGGGGCAGCAAGTGGGGCGGGGAAAACGTCCGGACGGCCCTCCGAAAACCGGAGCCCTGCCGGCACCACCGCTGGTACTACCGGGCGGTCCGCTGATGGGATCCTGCGGACGTCCGGCAGCTCCGGTGGGATCACCGGGGCCGAGCGGGGTGGTGGATTGGGGATATGTCACGCCCTGTGCGTCGCAGAAACAATACGCGGCCGGGGCCCGGATCGACCACTTTTCTAGGATCGGTCGTTGCCCTGCCGCAGGCCCGTTCCATGAGTCCAGCCGCCAGCACCACCGCTGCCGCCCCTGAAGCCAGCAAGAAGAAGGGGAGCGGGTCGGCCCCGGAAGCCGGCCTCAAGGTGAGCACCAGCCCCAGGCCCGGCAGCCGGCTGGCGGTGGAGGTGACGGTGCCGGGCGGACGCTGCCAGGCCAGCTACGACGCGGCGGTGGAGAAGCTGAGTCGCAGCGTGCGGCTGCCCGGATTCCGCAAGGGCAAGGTGCCGCGGCCGGTACTGCTCCAGCAGATCGGCCCCCTGCGCATCCGCGCCACCGCCCTCGAGGATCTGGTGGACAGCGTCCTGCGCGAGGCCCTGAGCCAGGAGAAGATCGAGGCCCTGGGCCGGCCCGAGCTGAGCGAAGGCTTCGAAACCGTGCTGGAGCGGTTCGCTCCTGGCAGCGAACTGGTGGTCACCCTGGAGATGGACGTGGAGCCCACACCGCGGCTCCGCTCCACCAAGGGGCTGAAGGCTGAAGCCGAGGCCGTGACCTACGACCCGGCCCGGGTGGATGAGCTGATCGAGCAGTCCCGTCGCCAGCTGGCCACCCTGGTGCCGGTCGAGGACAAGGAGGCGACGGCCGGCGACGTGGTCCGCGTGGCCTTCTCCGGCACCTTCTCCGACAGCGGCGAGGCGATCGAGCGGGGCAGCAGCGACGGCATGGAGGTGGAGCTGGAGGAAGGGCGGATGATCCCCGGCTTCGTGGAGGGCATCGTGGGCATGAAGGTCGGTGAGAGCCGCACGGTCTCCTGCACCTTCCCCGACTCGTATCCCCAGGAGGAGGCGGCCGGCCGTGAGGCGTCCTTCGCGATCACCCTGCAGGAGCTCAAGACCCGCGAACTCCCTGAGCTCGACGACGCCTTCGCCCAGCAGGCCAGCGACAAGCAGACCCTCGCCGAGCTCCGCGCCGACCTGGAAACCCGCCTGAAGGAGGATGCCGAGCGCCGCCATCGCACCAACCGCCACGACGCCCTGGTGGCCGCCCTGGTGGAGCAGCTGGAGGTGGAACTGCCGGAAACGCTGATCCGCCAGGAGGTGCAGAGCCTGATCGAGCAGACCGCCGGCCAGATCGCCCAGCAGGGCATGGACGTGAAGAAGCTGTTCACCCCGGATCTGATCCGCAGCCTGATGGACACCTCCAGGCCGGAAGCCGAGCAGCGGCTGCGTCGCAGCCTGGCCCTCAAGGCCCTGGCGGCCGCCGAGAAGATCGAGGTTGCCGCGAAGGACATCGACGCGAAGGTGAAGGAGGTCAGCCGCGGCCTGAGCGACACCAGCGCGATTGATCCGGCCCGCCTGCGCACCGCGGTGGCCGACGATCTCCTTCAGGAAGCCCTGCTGGCCTGGCTGGAGGAAAACGGCACGGTCACGGAGAAAGCCGCCCCGGAAGCCTCGCCCGCGTCGGGGGAGAAGGACGAGGCCAAAGCCAAGAAGGAGAGCGCGGCCAAGCCGAAGGCGCGCAAGCCCGCCAAAGCGGACGGCTGAAGCGGGCAACCGTCCACGGGGGTGGGGGCGGTTGCCCATAGCATGGGCTCCTCCCTTTTACCGAGCCGACACCCGCGTGATCGACGCTTCCAGCCCAGGCGGGATTCGCCCCCACCCCGTCAACAACACCTGGTCCGGATCACGTCCCTGGGCTGCGCTTGCCGGGCAGCCCCCCAGCGCAGCCCCAGGTGTGCTTCCCACGGTGGTGGAGCAATCGGGCCGGGGCGAGCGGGCGTTCGACATCTATTCCCGCCTGCTGCGGGAGAGGATCATCTTCCTGGGCTCCGGCATCGATGATCAGGTGGCCGATGCCCTCGTGGCCCAGCTGCTGTTCCTCGAGGCCGAAGACCCTGAGAAGGACATTCAGATCTACATCAACTCCCCCGGAGGATCGGTCACCGCCGGCCTGGCGATCTACGACACCATGCAGCAAGTGAGCCCGGACGTGGTCACCATCTGCTACGGCCTGGCCGCCTCGATGGGCGCCTTCCTCCTGTCGGGAGGCACGAAGGGCAAACGGCTCGCCCTGCCCAACGCCCGGATCATGATCCACCAGCCCCTCGGCGGCGCCCAGGGCCAGGCGGTGGACATCGAGATCCAGGCCCGCGAGATCCTCTACTTGAAGGAAACCCTCAACGGCCTCCTCGCCGAACACACCGGCCAGCCACTCGAAAAGATCGCTGAAGATACCGACCGCGACTACTTCCTTTCCCCTGCAGAGGCGGTTCAATACGGGTTGATCGACCGGGTGGTCGACGACTCCGGTGCGTTGTCGCCCAGCGCTGGCGCCCCGGTTTGATCCTTAAGGACGGCTGACGAACCCCAGGTTCGCGTCGATCCTGGGATCGCGTCCGGGGGGCCCGCTCCACGGGTCGATCCTTCCACCAGCCGGATGCCCCTCGCCGTCCCTTCCCGCCCGTCGCCGCATGGCCAAGTTCGATGCCCACCTGAAATGCTCCTTCTGCGGCAAGTCGCAGGAGCAGGTGCGCAAGCTCATCGCTGGCCCCGGCGTTTACATCTGCGATGAGTGCATCGATCTCTGCAACGAGATCCTCGACGAGGAGCTGGTGGATCATCACGGCCCTGCCGGCCGGCCGGCCCAGGACACCGGACGCAAGGCGGCTCCCCGCAAGAGCAGCAAACCCGCCCCCACCCTGGCCTCGATCCCCAAACCTCAGCAGATCAAGAGCTTCCTCGACCAGCAGGTGGTGGGGCAGGAGGAAGCCAAGAAGGTGCTGTCGGTGGCGGTCTACAACCACTACAAGCGCCTGGCCTGGCAGGGAGATGGCCAGGGCGAAACCGACCGCACCGCCACCCGCCTGCACAAGTCGAACATCCTGCTGATCGGGCCCACCGGCTGCGGCAAGACCCTCCTGGCCCAGTCCCTGGCCGAACTGCTCGACGTGCCCTTCGCCGTGGCCGACGCCACCACCCTCACCGAGGCGGGCTACGTCGGCGAGGACGTGGAGAACATCCTGCTGCGCCTGCTGCAGAAGTCGGATCTCGATGTGGAGCAGGCCCAGCGCGGCATCATCTACATCGACGAAATCGACAAGATTGCCCGCAAAAGCGAGAATCCCTCGATCACCCGCGACGTGTCCGGCGAGGGCGTGCAGCAGGCCCTCCTTAAGATGCTGGAGGGCACTGTAGCCAACGTTCCGCCGCAAGGCGGTCGCAAGCACCCCTATCAGGATTGCATTCAGATCGACACGAGTCAGATCCTGTTCATCTGTGGCGGCGCCTTCGTGGGCCTTGAGGATGTGGTGCAGCGGCGTATGGGTCGCAATGCGATCGGCTTCCTGCCGGAGGGCGGCCATACCCGCAGCCGCACCGGCAAGGACCGGCACGCCGCCGAGGTGCTGCGCCATCTCGAACCCGACGATCTGGTGCGCTACGGCCTGATTCCCGAGTTCATCGGCCGGCTGCCGGTGAGCGCCGTTCTGACACCCCTCGATGCCCCGGCCCTGGAAGCGATCCTCACCGAGCCCAGAGATGCCCTTGTGAAGCAGTTCCAGACCCTGCTCAGCATGGACGACGTGCGACTCGACTTCGAGCCCGGGGCTGTCGAGGCGATCGCCGCTGAGGCCCACCGCCGCAAGACCGGCGCCCGAGCGCTGCGGGGCATCGTCGAGGAGCTGATGCTCGATGTGATGTACGACCTCCCTTCCCGCCAGGATGTGAAGAGCTTCACCATCACCCGCGATCTTGTGGAGCAGCGCAGCAAGGTGAAGGTGCTTCCGCACGCCATCGCCAACGCCGACGCGATCGACGAGCAGGCCTGCTGAGCCCTGCATTACGGCCAGCCGCAGTCGGGCAATCCCCACCCCAGCCTTGGTGCCGAACTGCCTGGCCGACGCGAGGCTGGAACTGCGTTGCTGTTCCTCCTCCTTGGCCGCCGCCGACCATCTCCAGGCTCCTCGCCAGCATGGGCTGTTCATGCACCACGGCATCGACCTCGGCGACGGCACCGTGGCCCACTACCTGGAGGGTCGCGCCATTCTTCGCAGCGAGCGGGACACCTTCAGCCGGGGCCAGCCGATCACCACCGTGGACTACCCGCCGGGTGATTGCTCCCCCACCGGGCTCGTGCTGCGGCGGGCCATGGGCCGACTGGGGGAGCAGAACTACAACCTGCTCTTCAACAACTGCGAGCACTTCGCTCACTGGTGCAAGACCGGTCGGCACCGCAGCTCCCAGGTGGAGGACTGGCTGCACACGGGCAGCATCGGCGCCCTGGCCTTCGGCCAGTTCGTGCCCGCGGCGCTGCTCACCGCGGTGCGGATGCTCTTGCGCCACGGCATCAAACTGGAGCCCGGCCATCTGGAAAGAGGCAGGGAGTTGGCCCTGCGCAGCATCGAGCAGCTCGATGGGCTGCGGCTGCGGCTCCAGGTCCGGTTGGAAGAGGAACTGGCCAAGGCCGAACTGCGGTTCAGCGGCGACGAGGGCGAGGGCAGCGCCCAGTTCGCCCGCCTGCGTCTGGCAGCCCAGAAACTCGCCGATCAACTGGCGGAGGTGGAGGACATGGAGGCCAAGCTTGAACAGCTGCTGGAGCGGAACGGGGAGCACGAGGCCAGTTCCCGCTGATCCTGCGGGGCGGATCCGGCCCCGGCCCGCACAGCCCCCGGTAGCCTGACCCTCCTCCCCGGCAGACGGCCGCACGGGACGCTGCCCATTTCCCTTCCCATGGGCCAGGCCTACCAGCCGCTCCATCACAAGTACCGGCCGCAGCGCTTCGATCAGCTGGTGGGTCAGGAGGCGATCGCCGCCACCCTGGGCAACGCCCTGCGGACCGGCCGGATCGCCCCGGCCTACCTGTTCAGCGGGCCCCGCGGCACCGGCAAAACCTCAAGCGCCCGGATCCTGGCCCGCTCCCTGAACTGCGTGGGCGCCGATGGTCCCACCCCCGAGCCCTGCGGCGCCTGCGAGCTCTGCACGGCGATCACCGCCGGTAACGCCCTCGACGTGATCGAGATCGACGCCGCCTCCAACACCGGCGTCGACAACATCCGCGAACTGATCGAGCGCTCGCGCTTCGCGCCCGTGCAGGCCCGCTGGAAGGTGTACGTGGTGGATGAGTGCCACATGCTCTCCACGGCGGCCTTCAACGCCCTGCTCAAGACCCTGGAAGAACCCCCGCCGCGGGTGGTATTCGTGCTGGCGACCACCGATCCCCAGCGGGTCCTGCCCACCATCCTCAGCCGCTGCCAGCGCTTCGATTTCCGTCGGATCCCCCTCGAGGCCCTGGAGAGCCACCTGGGCTGGATCGCCGCCCAGGAAGCGATCGGCATCACGCCTGAGGCGGTGCACGTGGTGGCCCAGCGATCGCAGGGGGGGCTGCGGGATGCCGAGAGCCTGCTCGATCAGCTCAGCCTTCTTCCCCCGCCGATCGAGGCCTCAGCGGTGTGGGAGCTGCTGGGCGTGGTGCCGGAGCAGGAACTGCTGGAACTGGCCGAGGCGATGGCGGCGGGGGAACCCCTGGGGGTGGTGGAGGGCATCGGCCAGCTGCTGGAGCGAGGCCGTGATCCGGCGGCCGTGCTGCAGGGGCTAGCGGGACTGCTGCGGGACCTGCTGCTGGCCGGCACCGCCCCGGATCGACTGGAGCTCACGGGGGTCTCGCCGGCCCTGCGCCCGCGGCTCCCCGACGTGGCCCGGCGCATCGGCAAGGCGCGGCTGCTGCAGTGGCAGGCGCAGCTGCGGGGCAGCGAGCAGCAGCTCCGGCACAGCGTGCAACCTCGCCTCTGGCTGGAGGTGCTGGTGCTGGGCCTGCTGGCCGAACCGGTGCCGACGGCCCCTCCCCCAGGGCCTCGGCCACCGGCAGCCACCCCGCCCGTGACGGCACGAACGCCAGTTGTGGATAAGGTCTCCGCCCCAACCACTCCCGCCCCGCCAGCGCAGGTACGGGGGGAACCCGTAACCGCCGATCCTGCGGCCCCTGCTCCGGATGCGGCGCCAGCGGATCTGGGGGAGCTGTGGCAGCGGATCCTGGCCCGGCTGGAGCTGCCCTCCACCCGCATGCTGCTCAATCAGCAAGCCCGGCTCGTTCGCCTCGACGAACACCACGCCGTGATCGAGGTAGCGGGCACCTGGATGGCCATGGTGCAGAGCCGGCTGCCACTGCTCGAGCGCTCGGTGGAGACGGCGCTCGGAAGCCCCCGCAAACTCTCCCTGGTGGCCGGCAGCGGCGCTGGGGCATCGGCCTCCCGCACGCCGGCGCCTCCTCACGAGCCACCGCCGACCCGGCCCGCCGCCGCGCCTCCGACACCGCTGCCCTCCGAGGCAGCAGCCCCTCCGAAGCCGCCGGCCATCCCTGCCGTCAAGGCAGCAGCTGACGCTGCCCCCGATCGAGAGCCGCCCACCTTGGTCGCGGCCGTCGCCACCCCGACGCCCGCCACTGCCCCCGTGCCAGCGACCACCGCGAACAGGGCGGGAACGGCCGTTCAGGAATCGGCACGCCGACTGGCGGAGTTCTTCAACGGCGAGGTGATCACCGAGCCCGACCACGAGAGCGACTGACCCACAAACCGCGGCGCGCCTGGATCAGAGCGGTCCCCCTTCGGTCGCCAGTTCTCCGTCGGCTTCGGATGGATCCCCCTCCACACGGTCGTCGTCGTGCCGACCCAGGTGGAGGGTCTTGGCCCACACCAGCCGTTTGGGCCGCAAGGTCATCCGCAGCGTGACCCAGGGAATCACCACGAACCAGTGCACCAGGTAGACGATCACCAGGGCTACAGCCGGCAGATTCATCGCCGGCAGGGCCGGTCCCTCGCTCGGCCGCCGACAGCCCCGCAGAACCGCCAGGCCGGAGAGGGAGAGGGCCAGGATCGAGAACGGCCACACCGTGGGCGGGGTGCGGGTGACCAGGGCGGCCAGCAGATCCGCAGCCGAAAGCACCGGCAGCACGTACTGGAGCAGGAAGAAGCAGGCCAGATCAAGCTTCTGCCTGCCGCTGAGCCGCTGCGACAGAAGGCCCGGTGCATAGTCGAAGAAGCGCTGCAGGCCGCCCTCGGCCCAGCGCTGTCGCTGCCTCCAGAGCGCCGGCAGGGTCAGCACCGCCTCTTCCTGTACCGGCGGATCCCAGAGCAGACCGATCGGCAACCCGGCGAGCAGGAAACGGAAGCTCAGGTCAAGGTCGTCAGTGACCGTGGCCTCGTTGAACCCCCCCACCGCCTGCACAGCATCACGCCGCAGCAGCTGGCCATTGCCCCTCAGCTCGGCGATGCCCCCACCTGCCAGACGACCCTCCTGGATCTCGGCATCGAGGGCCATCTCCATCGCCTGGGCCCTGGTGAGCAGATTGACGTCGGCGTTGACGACCGCCTTGCGCAGTTGGACAGCCGCCCAGCTCCCCGCCTCCGCGAAGGGCACCAGGCGCGTCAGCACCTCGGGCTGCAGATCAGCATCGGCATCGAGCACCAGCAGCCAGCGGCCCTCCAGCTGGGGCAGAACCAGATTCAGCGCCCCGGACTTTCCGCCTCCCGCATCGCGGGGCCGGCGCAGCACCCGCAGCTGGGGGTGGTGCTGCTGCAGCTCCAGCAGGCGCTCGGGAGTCCGATCGACGCTGCCGTCGTCGATCACCCAGAGGTTCAGCCGATCGGTAGGCCACTGCAGCCGCATCACCCGTTCCACCAAGCGGCCGATCACCGCCTGCTCGTCGCGGGCGGCCACCACCACGTCGACCGTCGACACCTCTTCCTCGGGCGGGGCGTTGACAGGAGCCTGTGGGGCGGCATCCGACCGCAGGAAGACGGTGCGGATGCTGTAGGCCCCCAGGAGGAGGGCCAGGGTGAGCGCCGGCAGGAGCCCGCGGAGGGGGTCGAGGGCGTGGGGGGCGAAGCCGGCAGCGGTGCAGGCCAGCAGAAAAAGCCCCGCTTTGGCACGGCGATGTCCGGGATGGGAAGGGACGCCCTGCTCGCTCGGATTGTCCGTGCCGCCGGCCGCCATGCCTTTCCCCGGGGTGCCGGGAACTCTAAGGGGCGTTCCCCAGTTCCCCGAGGGTCTGCAGACGGGTGCCGGGGTAGTAATGACCGAGAATCCGCTCGCTGCTCCAGCCCCGGCGGGCCAGATCGATGGCCCCGGCCTGGGAGAGGCCGGCCCCGTGACCGAAGCCGCCCCCACTCACCAGCCACACGCCGGGACCCTCCGGAACCAGGGTGAACAGGGTGCTGGGAAGGTTGCGCAGGGTGCGGCGGATCGCGTCGAGCCGGAGCTGCCGTTCACCCGCGGCACCCCGGATGGCCAGGGTGAGGACACGCCCGCTCGGCCCGCGCTCGCGCACCTCCAGGGCCTGGATCTTGCCGACACCGCCACCCTTGCCCAGAGCCTGGGCGACCCCATCGGCGGTGAGGCGCCGCTGCCAGCGGAAGCGGGGATGGTCGGAACCGAAGGCGTCTGCCCCGCTGGCCAGCAGCGTGGGCAGGGAGGAGGGGGCAAGGGGCACTGGGAAGCGGGTGGCGAAGGCGGCAGGACCATCGGGACCGGCCTTCAGGTAGGGGAGAGCGGTCCCGTTCCACGCTTCCGGGAAGCCGGCCGCCATCCCACCGTTGCTGGCGTGATACACCGCGTGGATCGGCCGGTTCTCCCAGGTGAGCACCCGATGGCGGGTGGCCGCGATCGCGGCCAGCACGGCGGATCCGGCCAACCGTGGATCGCTGTAGACCTGGCACTGGGTGTCGGCGCAGAGGTGATAGCCGTCCACCGCGAAACGATGGCGGTTGCGCAGCGCCCAGGTGCGGGCCAGCACCGTCTGGGCGGCCAGGGCCGCGGCAGGCGAACCGGCGCCGATCTCATGGGGCACCACGCCCGCCAGATAGCGCTCCAGCGGCACCTGCTCCACCAGCGTCCAGCCCCCGTGGGCATCGGCCAGCAGCCGGAACGGGCCGGCATACACTCCACCACCCCAGGCAAGACCACCCGCCGCCTCGATCCGCAGGGGCCCCTGCAGGGTCACGGCTCCACCAGGGCGCCGCAGCTGCAGGTTCAGGGCACTCGTCTGGCTACCGGCCACGGTGCGGGCGGGCACCTCCGCGACCACCGGTGCCGTCTCCGGTGCCCACACCTCCCAGTCGCGGGGATGGGCGATCACCAGGCCCTCGGCACCGCCGGCTCGCCAGAGATCGGCGGCCCGTTCGGCGCTCTCGAAGCTGGCGAAGGGCCCGGCCACCTGCCTCCGCCACACCAGCGGCTCCGCCAGCGGGCTTCTCTGCCAGTGGAGCACCAGCTCCGGGGCCATGAACCGCTTCCCCTCGGCGTCGATCAGCCGCAGGAGGCCGCTGGCGGCGCGCAGCCGCAGGGGCGCCGCCGTCGCGGCCTCCGCGGATTCGGCAGGCCCCAGCCGCGCCGCCAGGGCCACATGCAACTCAGGATCGTCGCTGGCGACGGGGGGAGCCGGCGGCACCGGGGGATGAAGGGGCGCGGCGGAAGGCAGGGGTGGGAGAGCCAGCAGGTCGGGCCCCCCGGCGGCCTGGCAGCCCGCTGGCATCAGCAGCGCCACGGGGAGAAGCAGCCGGGACAGGACGGCGGCGGAACGCGTGGGAACGGGCATCGTCGGGGCAGCGGGCGCGGGAGCGGCGGGTCGGGGTTGGTGGGGGGATCCCCGGCGTCGTACTCTGCTTGTTTGTGCGCGCGCCAAGCCCGATGCCGAAGCTCAAGACCCGCAAAGCAGCCGCCAAGCGGTTCAAGGTGACCGGCAGCGGCAAGTTTCTGCGCCGCCGCGCCTTCCGCAATCACCTGCTCGATCACAAGAGCCCCAAGCGGAAGCGCTACCTGGGCACGATGGCCGTCGTCGACGAGCGCGACGCGGAAAACGTGTCCCGGATGCTTCCGTACGCCTGAGTCCGGGCCCCGCATCATCACAACCTGACCCCCCACCCCCAGCACCTGATCCATGGCCCGCGTCAAGAGGGGCAACGTCGCCCGCAAACGCCGCAATAAGATTCTTCGTCTCGCCCGGGGCTTCCAGGGCAGCAACGGCAGCCTCTTCCGCACCGCCAACCAGCGGGTGATGAAGGCGCTGTGCAACGCCTACCGCGACCGTCGCCGCCGCAAGCGCGATTTTCGCCGTCTCTGGATCGCTCGCATCAACGCGGCGGCCCGGATCAACGGCACCAGCTACAGCCGCCTGATCGGCGGGCTGAAGAAGGTCGACGTGCGCCTGAACCGCAAGATGCTCGCCCAGCTCGCGATCCACGATCCCGCCGGGTTCACCGCCGTGGTCACCACCGCCGCCGGCTGACCTCCGGGTCGCGATGCAGGAGTTGCTTCCCCAGGCCTATCTGATCGGGCTGATCGTGCTGCTGGGCGCCGCCGCCGTTGTGGTGGGGCGCCAGATCCTCCGGGTGCGGCGTGATGAGCTCGCACTGGCCCGGCTCGGCGGTAATGCCAGCCGCGACGGCGACAGGCCAGGGGACGCCTCCGGCCTGTACGAACTTGCGTCCGTACAACTGCGCAAGCGCCTGTACGGACAGGCCGCCGACAACCTCAAGTTGGCCCTTAAGCGTGCCGATGCCGAAAAGGCACCTGACGAGGCTCGCGCCCTGATCGAGAACGCTCTCGGCTTTGCCTTGGCGGCCCAGAACAAGTATCCGGCCGCCGTTCGCCACTACAAAGCCGCTCTTCGCGCCAAGGCCGACTACCCGGTGGCCCTCAACAACCTGGCCTTCGCTCTGGAGAAGCAGCAAAAACCAGAGGAAGCCGAGGAGCTCTACCGACAGGCCCTGGCTCTCGATGCTTCCAATCGCACCGCCAGCAAGCGGCTCAAACGCCTGGAGCGGCGGCGCGCTCAGGACAATCAGGTCGCCTGAGCCCAGCTGGCGACATTCACCTGTGAGAGCGTCTCACCAGAGGCCACGCACCGCCGGTGTCCCCCCGGCCCTCGGGGAACTGGAAAGATCAGGCGAGAGCTGGAGGCGTCCTCCCAGATCGGTGAGTCGTGGGGCGATCCAGCCGCCAAGGGAAAGACCCTGAAGTCCGAGGAACTCACCTCCGGGCTCGAGACCCGGAGGAAGGGTGTCGCCAAGGAGCAGCAGATCGAGCTGATCCGACTTGGCATTGAGATTGCCCTGCACAGGCGCGGAGACCCCGGCGATGGTGACCTGTCCGCGCAGATCCACCATCTGGCCGATGGCGGTGACGGATTCGAGGGTGAGCTCAACCGGTTGGCCACCGCCGCCCTGGAACGGGCGGTAGTTCCCGACCCAGCGGCGGGGGATCTGATCGGCGATCAGTCGCGCCCGTCCGATCGGATCAAAGACGTTCACTTCGCCGACGGTCATCGACCCACCCGGCGGCACATAGGGCACGAACAGGTCGCTCGGCAGCGGCGAGGCGGCGATCAGCAGCGGCGCGGCGGCCAGCGGCAGCGGCATGGGGAAAGCGACAGCTTCAAGTCGCAGACTAGGGGTGAAGCGACCCAGCCCGCACCCGGCCGTGAGCCAGATCTCCCCCTCCACCCCTGTTCCCTCAGCCGCCGACCAGGCCGACACCTCGCCGGACGAGGGTCTGGTGATCGGCGGACGCCGGTTCCGAAGCCGTCTGATGACGGGCACCGGCAAGTACCCCAGCCTGGCGGCGATGCAGGCCAGCCTCGAGGCCAGCGGCTGCGAGATCGTCACGGTGGCGGTCCGGCGGGTGCAGTCGGGGGCAGCGGGCCATGAGGGGCTGATCGAGGCGATCGACTGGAGCCGGATCTGGATGCTGCCCAACACCGCCGGCTGTGCCACGGCCGAGGAGGCGGTACGGGTGGCGAGGCTCGGCCGGGAACTGGCGAAGCTGGCGGGCCAGGAGGACAACACCTTCGTGAAGCTGGAGGTGATCCCCGATGCCCGCCACCTGCTGCCCGATCCGATCGGCACCCTGGCGGCGGCCGAGCAACTGGTGAAGGAGGGCTTCACGGTGTTGCCCTACATCCATGCCGATCCCGTGCTGGCGCAGCGACTCGAACAGGTGGGCTGCGCCACCGTGATGCCGCTGGGCTCGCCGATCGGCTCGGGCCAGGGGATCCGCAATGCAGCCAACATCGCCCTGATCATCGAGAACGCCGGCGTGCCGGTGGTGGTGGACGCGGGGATCGGGGTGCCCAGCGAGGCGGCCCAGGCCATGGAGATGGGGGCCGACGCCCTGCTGATCAACAGCGCCATCGCCCTGGCGGGCGATCCACCGGCCATGGCGCGGGCGATGGCCCTGGCTTGCGAGGCAGGTCGGGCGGCGCTGCGGGCGGGCCGGCTGCCGGTGCGCCCTGAAGCCTCTCCCAGTTCCCCCCAGCGCGGCCGCATCGGCACGTGAGCAGCTGATCACGGGGACTGTGACGATCCATGCCGGTTCCCTGGGGCCGGCAGGAGAGGTCCATAGGGTTTGCCGACCCTTTCTGGAGCTCCCATGCAGGTCACCGAAGAAGATGGCGGCAAGCTGAACGCCTTCGCCAAGGAGCCCCGCATGGTGATCGTGGAGCAGGGCGAGGAAAGCCCACGCAGCACCCGCTGGCTGCTGATCGGCGGGATGGTGCTGGTGGTGGTCATGGTGGCCGTGGCCGCCGGGATCAGCTGAGTCCGCTGCCTCCGCCCTACCTGAGGGCCGATCGAATGCCTGTAGTAGCTTGCCCAGTGAGCAACCGCCCGTTCAGGAGTCAGGGGTGAAGGTTTTCGTTCTCGGCGGTGACGGCTTCTGCGGCTGGCCGTGCGCGGTCAACCTCTCGGATGCGGGCCACGACGTGGTGATCGTCGACAACCTCAGCCGCCGCAAGATCGACGTCGACCTCGAGGTCGACTCACTCACGCCGATCGCCACGATCTCCGAGCGCCTGAGGGCGTGGGAGCAGGTGGGGGGGCGTGCGATGCGCTTCGTGCACCTCGACATTGCCCGTGAGTACGACCGCCTGCTGGAGCTGCTGCGCAGTGAACGGCCCGAGGCGGTGGTCCACTTCGCCGAACAGCGGGCCGCTCCCTACTCCATGAAGAGCAGCGCCAACAAGCGCTACACCGTCGACAACAACGTCAACGGCACTCACAACCTGCTGGCCGCGATCGTGGAGAGCGGCCTCGACATCCACATTGTGCACCTGGGCACGATGGGCGTGTACGGCTACGGCTCCCACCGGGGTGCCACCATCCCCGAGGGGTACCTCACGGTGGAGGTGCCCCAACCCGATGGCAGTCGCTTCACCGAGAAGATCCTCCACCCGACGGATCCCGGCAGCGTCTATCACATGACCAAGACGCTCGATCAGCTGCTGTTCTTCTACTACAACAAGAACGACGCCATCCGCGTCACCGATCTGCACCAGGGCATCGTCTGGGGCACCAACACCGACCTCACCGATCGCGACCCACGCCTCACCAACCGCTTCGACTACGACGGTGACTACGGCACGGTGCTGAATCGCTTCCTGATGCAGGCCGCCATCGGTTACCCCCTCACCGTGCATGGCACCGGCGGCCAGACCCGCGCCTTCATCCACATCCGCGACTCGGTGAAGTGCGTGCAGCTGGCTCTGGAACATCCCCCCACCAGCGGCGAGAAGGTCAAGATCTTCAACCAGATGACCGAAAGTCACCAGGTGGGCGAACTGGCCCGCAAGGTGGCCGACCTCACCGGTGCGCAGATCAATTACCTGCCGAATCCACGCAAGGAAGCCATCGAGAACGACCTGATCGTCGACAATCGCTGCTTCATTGAACTGGGTCTCCGTCCCACCACCCTCGATGACGGCCTGTTGGCGGAGGTGGTGGATGTGGCCCGGCGCTGGGCCGACCGGTGTGACCGCTCGCGCATTCCCTGCGTCTCGGCATGGACGCAGCGTCAGGCCGAAGCGATCAGGGCCACAGCCTGATCCCGGGGCCCACGTGAAGATCGTCTTTTTCACCGAAACCTTCCTGCCCAAGGTCGACGGGATCGTCACGCGTCTGACCAAGACCGTGCAGCACCTGGTGGCCAGCGGCGACGAGGTGCTGATCTTCTGTCCGGAGGGGGCACCGCAGAGCTGGATGGGAGCCCGCGTGGTCGGGGTGCCGGCCATGCCCCTGCCCCTCTATCCCGAGCTGAAGCTGGCCCTGCCGCGGCCATCGGTGTCCGAAGCGCTCGAGGGCTTCGCCCCCGATCTGATCCACGTGGTGAACCCCGCCGTGCTGGGGCTGGGCGGCATCTGGCTGGCGAAGACGCGCGGCATCCCGCTGGTGGCCAGCTACCACACCCATCTGCCCAAGTACCTGGAGCACTACGGCATGGGCATGCTGGAGCCACTGCTGTGGGAGCTGCTCAAGGCGGCGCACAACCAAGCCCAGCTCAACCTCTGCACCTCCTCCGCGATGGTGGACGAACTGAGCGGCAAGGGGATCCAGCACACCGCCCTCTGGCAGCGTGGCGTGGACACCGAACTGTTCCGTCCGGCCCTGCGCAGCGAGGCCATGCGCCGCCGGCTGCACGGCCGCCATGACGACACCGGCAACCTGCTGCTCTACATCGGCAGGCTGTCGGCGGAGAAACAGATCGAGCGCATCCGCCCGGTGCTCGAAACCCTGCCCAACACCCGCCTGGCTCTGGTGGGGGACGGGCCATACCGCCAGCAGCTGGAGCGCCTGTTTGAGGGCACCCCCACCACCTTCGTGGGCTATCTGGCCGGGGAAGACCTCGCGAGCGCCTATGCCAGCGGCGACGCCTTCCTGTTCCCCTCCAGCACCGAAACCCTGGGCCTGGTGCTGCTGGAGGCCATGGCGGCAGGCTGCCCTGTGGTGGGTGCCCAACGCGGTGGCATCCCCGACATCGTGAGCGACGGGGTGAACGGCTTCCTCTATGACCCTGATCAAGAAGGCAGTCTCACCGCCGCCGTGGCCAACCTTCTGGGCGCAGCGGACACGCGCCACGCCCTCCGGCTGGCCGCCCGCGAGGAGGCGGAGCGCTGGGGCTGGGCCGCCGCCACCGAACAGCTGCGGAGCTATTACCGCCAGGTGCTCGGCCAGCGCCGGCTTGAACTGGTGGCCTGAGGCCCTTCAGGGGGATGGGGTTGGCGGCGCGTCGGCGCTGCCGGGCCGGAACCAGGTGGTCATCAGGGCCTTCACCATCGGCGCCGCCACGGTGCCGCCGTAGCCGCCGGAGTTCTCACCGAAGGCAATGATCACCAGATTGGGGCGATCGGCCGGGGCATAGCCCCCGAACCAGGCATGATCGGGACGGGGCGGATCCTCAGCGGTGCCGGTCTTGCCGGCCACCGGCGGCAGCGAGGGATCGTTGAGCAGCTTGGCGGTGCCTTCGGTGACCACCATCCTGAGTCCCTTGCGTACCACCTCCAGGGTCTCGGGTTTGAGGCCGATCCGGGTGCGCTGGGTGGGGCGCTCCACCAGATGGGGTGTCACCAGCCAACCGCCATTCGACACGGCCGCATACAGACGGGCCATCTGGAGGGCCGTCACGGTCACCGCCCCCTGGCCGATCGCAGAGGTGATCGTGTCCACCGGGGTCCAGGGCTCGCCGAGCACCTTCTTCTTCCAGGCCGGATCGCCGAGCAGACCTGGGGTTTCCTCGCCCTTGAGTTCCACGCCGGTGAGCTGCCCGAAACCCATGCGCCGGGCGGCCTTGAACAGCTCGTCGGGGCCCACCTTCAGTCCCACCTGGTAGTAGAAGCTGTTGCTGCTCACGGCCAGGGCGAAGGGGAAGCCGATGCTGCCGAAGGAACCGTGATCGGCGTAACACTGGCCGTAATAACAGAAGCTGCCCATCGTGGGCACGGTGGAGGCAGCCCCATACCTGCCTGATTCCAGGCCGGCGATCGTGGTGACGATCTTGAAGGTGCTGGCCGGGGGGAACCCCTGGAACGCCCGGTTGAGCATCGGCGCCTCAGGGCGGTTGAGATCGTTCCACTGGGCGATGGTGGGCCCCGTGGAGAAGATGTTGGGATCGAACGATGGGCGGCTGGCCAGCGCCCGGATGGCGCCGGTCTGGGGATCGAGGGCGACGATCGCTCCCTTGGCCACCGTGTCGAGGGCCCGTTCAGCGGCTTGCTGGAGATCGAGATCGAGGGTGAGCCGCAGGTCGCGGCCGGCCCGGGCCGGTTTATCGCCGAGTACACGCTGGACCTGGCCGGCGGCATTCACCTCCAGCTGCTGCCCTCCCCATTCGCCCCGCAGGTGCGCTTCGTAAGCCTGCTCGATGCCGCTGCGCCCGATGCGATCGCTGATCCGGTAGCCGCGCTCGCGCAGTCGCTCGTACTCCTCCTCGGTGATGCTGCTGGTGTAGCCCATCACGTGAGCGCCAAGGCGGCCGTGGGGATAGGTGCGCAGCACGTCGGCACCCACCTCGGCTCCGGAGAGGGTGGAGGCCTGCTCGCGGAAGCGCAGCACCTGCTCCGGCGAGAGGGAGGAGGCCAGCAGGATGCGGAAGCCTTCGTCATTGGCGCCCCGCAGACGCTGCTCATCAAGCTTTCCGGCCTGGAGGCCGAGCAGCGCCGATAACCGGTCCCGCAGGGCAGGCCACTGGCCCTCGCTCACCAGCCTGGGCTGGACGTAGAGGTTGTAGGTGAGCCGGTTGGTGGCCAGCACCCGGCCATGACGATCGAGCAGCCGGCCGCGGATGGGATCGCGAGGAATCAGGCGAATGCGGTTCTCGTCGGCCATCGCCCGGTGCTCAGCGCCATGCAGCAGCTGCAGCCAGGCCAGGCGCGCCGTCATCGCCCCGGTAAGAGCAAGCACCAGAGCCATCAACACCGCCGCCTGGGAGCCGACGCCGGTGTGGCGGGAGGTGCCCGGGATGTAGGCCATCAGCGCCCGGACGCCTCTCCCGGCTCCCGGGCGACCAGATGGCGCTCGAGGGCATCGAGCCGGGCAGAGATGCGGGCCAGGGCATCTTGGAGTTCGGCCGTGTCCTCCGAGTCGGCGGGGTGGGGCGCTGGCACCGGCTCGGGCTCCACATCTCTCACCTCCACCTTCATCACGGGATTACCGAGGCCCGGCTGGAGGCGATCCAGGCCTTCGCGCACCCGGCTGGCCGCCGGCTCGCCCTCCTGCCGGAGATGCCCAAGCGGATCGGGGTGGCTGCCATCGAAGGCCGCAAGCACTTCCCTGGGGCCGCCCTTGCGGACCCGGTCGGCCACCGCAAGCCCCACCGGCAGCACGTCCTGCATCAGCGCGAGGCGCAGGGCGTCGAGTGGGTCGGTGGCCATGGCGGAAGGAAGAGCGCCTGAGGTCACCAGTCTGGCGCGGCGCGTGGAGGAGAGGAGCGGCCGGCCGTCAGGGCTGGGGCCGCTGGACCCCGGGATCGACGATCAGCTGGCGGCAGAACCGCTGGCTTCCCAGCCACCAGCCCCCGGCCACGGCGAGCACCAGCAGCAGGCTGAGGGGAAGAAGAGCCTGGCGGGTGACGTCGAGACTGAGCCACTCCATCCATCCCCGGAGCAGGCGCTCGCGATCGAAGCGGCGCCGCTCACGCAGACCTTCCCGCTCCCGACGCTGCAGCGCCCGCTCGACCCAGCGCTCGAAGGCCCGCTTCTTGGTGACGGCCATCTTGCGCTCCACCTCCAGGAGCTGGCCGGCGGTGAGCTCGGGGTTGAAGGTGCTGATCAGCTCCAGGCTCTTGAGAAACATCTCCACCGCGCCGTCCTTCACGGCCAGCTGCTCGGGCTCAAGGGCGCCCCAGTCGAGCTCGGGGTAGAACCGCAGGCGGTTGGCCTGGATCTGCTCCTCGCTCAACTGGCCGGGTTCCCTCAGCCAGCGATCGGTGTTGGCATCGAAGCGACGCCAGTAGAGGAAGGGGTTGAGGTAGACGACGCGTCCAGCAAGCTGGATGCTGTCCTGCTGGAGCCGACGTTGAAGCTGGAAGTCCGGCTCGCTGGTGCCGGCGGTCGGGACGGCGGGAGTCACAGCGGTCACGGCACAAGCCGATGGATGCCGATGGTATCGGCGAGGGCCCGAAGCGGCCAGCCCCCAGGGCGCCCTACTCCCACTCGATCGTGCCCGGCGGCTTGCTGGTGATGTCGAGCACCACCCGGTTTACGCCCTTCACCTCGTTGACGATCCGGTTGGAGATCTGCTCCAGCAGGTCGTAGGGGAGCCGCGACCAGTCGGCGGTCATGCCGTCCTCCGACGACACGCAGCGCAGCACCACCGGGAAGGCATAGGTGCGCTTGTCGCCCATCACCCCCACGCTGCGCACGGGCAGCAGCACGGCGAACGCCTGCCAGATCTCGTCGTAGAGGCCCGCGTCGCGCACCTCCTCGCGCACGATCAGGTCGGCATCGCGCAGGATGTCGAGCTTCTCGTCGGTGACCTCCCCCAGGATCCGGATCGCCAGGCCGGGGCCGGGGAACGGATGGCGCCCCACGATCTCCTGGGGCAGGCCGAGGCTGCGGCCCACCTTGCGCACCTCGTCCTTGAACAGGCGGCGCAGCGGCTCCACCAGCTTGAACTGCAGATCCTTGGGCAGGCCGCCCACGTTGTGGTGGCTCTTGATCTTCACCGCTACCCTCTCGCCGGTCTTGGGGTCGACGTTGGTGCCGGCCGACTCGATCACATCCGGATAAAGCGTGCCCTGGGCGAGGTAGTCGAAGGGGCCGAGCCGCTTGCTTTCCTCCTCGAAGACGCGGATGAATTCGGTGCCGATCAGCTTGCGCTTCTCCTCCGGATCGGTGACACCGGCAAGCTTGCCGATGAAGCGCTGGCGGGCGTTGATGTATTCCACATTGATGTGGAACTTCCTGTCGAAGAAGTCCATCAGGAATTCAGGCTCGCCCTTGCGCATGAAGCCCTGGTCAATGAACATGCAGGTGAGCTGATCGCCGATCGCCCGGTGCAGCAGGAAGGCGAGCGTGGAGGAATCCACGCCGCCCGAAAGCGCCAGCAGCACACGCTTCTCGCCCACCTGGGCCCGCACGTCGGCGATGGCTTCATCGATGAAGGCGGCGGTGGTCCAGTCGGGGGCGCAGCCGCAGATGTGATAAACGAAATTGCGGATCAGAGCCATCCCGCACTGGGAGTGCACCACCTCGGGGTGGAACTGCACGCCGTAGAGACTGCGCCCGTGGTGGGCCACCGCCGCCTCCGGGGTGTTCTCGGTGTGGGCGAGACGCACGAAGCCGTCCGGCAGGCGCTCCACGGAATCGCCATGGCTCATCCACATCGTCGAACCGTCATCGACGTTGGTGAGCAGGTCGGTCGGATCGTCCACATAAAGGGGAGCCTTGCCGTATTCGGCCCGGCCGGCGGCCACCACCGATCCCCCCAGCTGCTGCACCATCAGCTGCATGCCGTAGCAGACGCCGAGCACCGGGATGCCCAGATTCCAGATCTCCGGATCGCACACCGGAGCCCCTGGTTCGTACACCGAACTCGGCCCGCCGCTGAGGATGATGCCGCGGGGGGCGAGGGCCCGCAGGTCGGCGGCGGTGGTGGTGTAGGCCATCACCAGGGAGAACACCTCCGTCTCACGCACGCGCCGTGCGATCAGCTCCGAGTACTGGGAGCCGAAGTCGAGGATGACGATGGCCGGATGGCGGGACGACCCGCTCGCCGCATCGCGCACCGCGGCGGAGGGAGCGGTCTGGGTCATAGGGCGGCGCCACGCTGTCTGCACCCTACGGCGCACCCCCCAGGGCCTCCAGCAGGGGCCTGCCCACCGGTCCGGCCGCCCGGATGCGGCGGCCGCGGTCGAACAGCACGGCTCCCACCGCCATGCCGCTTTCGCCGTGGCGGGCCAGGTAGGTGCGGCTGCGGTCCTCGATCGTGGCGGCCAGGCGCCGCCGCAACCGCTCCGCCCGTTCGGGATCGGCTGCCTCGAGGCCGGCGAGGGCCGCCTCGACGGTGGGGGCGGCATGCAGATCCGCCAGGGCCTTGCCCCCCAGACCTTCGAGGGCCGCCAGGGCGGTGAGCACCTCGGCCCGGCCGTCGGCCAGGTGGTGGTGGGTATGGAAGATCCCGCCCGCCAGCTTCACGAGCTTGCCCTGCACGCCGAACAACAGCAGCCGTCGCACCCTCTGCTGGGCGGCCGCGACCAGCAGCGGCCCGAGCCAGTTGCCGGCCTTGAGCAGGAGGGCGGGGGGCAGACCGCAGCGGGGAGCCAGGTCGAGCCCGTTCTCACCAATCACCAGCACCAGATCGCCGCCGAAACCTGGGGCCGCTGCCCGGGCCGCCAGCTCCGCCAGGGCGAGGCTCAACTGATCCGGATCGGCCCCGGCCTGCACCTCGGCCTGGGTACCGATCAACGCCAGCCCTTCCACCACCCCGAAGGCGGCGTTGCTGGTGCGCTCGGCCAGCACCCGGCCGGCCGGCAGCACCACCTTCAGCCGCAGGCCGCGGCCGGGCGGCAGCAGGGGGCGAAGGTTGGCCTGCAGCAGACGGCGTGCGTAGCCCGAGAGGCAGAGGTCGCCGCCATCGGCCCGCACCCCAACCCCCTCGCCTGCCTCGATCAGCAGGGGGTCGGGCGTGTCATCGGTCGCCTGGAGGTCGAACCAGCGGGCGAGCACCCACACCACCAGCCCGCGAGTGAGATCGAGCCGGTCGCCCGGATCGCAGACCGCCTCGCCCAGGGCCCAGCCATCGGCCAGGAGCGCCGCCGCCCGCACCGGCACGGGCCGCAGACCGGGCGGCTCGAGCAGCTCCAGAGGCCTCTGCGCCTCGAAGAGCTCCCCGAGAAGGGCTCCGACAGCCGCCCTTGCCGCCGCCGCCACCCACACCGGCAGGGTATAGCCCGCGGACACAGGATCATGCACCGCTGGCTCGTTCGAGGCGGAAACGTCCATCGGCAGGGGAGGTGCGGCAAGGCCGTTTTTTATGGTGGTCGATTGCGCTGCCGCCGCCCGGCCGGCATCGCCCGCCTTCCGTGCCGCTCCCACCATGCAGGACAAGCTCACCCTGATGATCCCCGGCCCCACGCCGGTGCCGGAAACGGTCCTGCAGGCGATGGCGCGCCATCCGATCGGCCACCGCAGCGCCGACTTCCAGAAGATCGTCAAGCGCACCACCGCGCAGCTGCAGTGGCTGCATCAGACCACTGGCGACGTGCTGGTGATCACCGGCAGCGGCACCGCCGCGATGGAGGCCGGCATCGTCAACACCCTCAGCCGCGGCGACCGGGTGCTCTGCGGCGACAACGGCAAGTTCGGCGAGCGCTGGGTGAAGGTGGCGAAGGCCTACGGCCTCGACGTGCAGGTGATCAAGGCGGAATGGGGGCAGCCCCTGGATCCGGAGGCCTTCCGCGCCGCCCTGGAGGCGGACACCGCCAAGGCGATCCGGGCCGTGATCCTCACCCACTCGGAAACCTCCACCGGGGTGATCAACGACCTGCAGACGATCGCCAAGCATGTGCAGGCTCACGGCACCGCCCTGACGATCGCCGACTGCGTCACCAGCCTGGGGGCCACCGACGTGCCGATGGACGCCTGGGGCATCGACGTGATCGGCTCCGGTTCCCAGAAGGGTTACATGATGCCGCCGGGCCTGAGCTTCGTGGCGATGAGCGAGCGGGCCTGGAAGGCCTACGAGCGCTCCGACCTACCGAAGTTCTATCTGGATCTGGGCAAGTACCGCAAATCGGCGCACGCCGACAGCAATCCCTTCACGCCGGCCATCAACCTCTACTTCGCCCTTGAGGCGGCCCTGGAGATGATGGAGAAGGAGGGCCTAGAAGCGATCTTCGCCCGCCACGACCGTCACCGCGGGGCCACGATCGCCGCGATGAAGGCGATCGGCCTGCCTCTGTACGCGGCCGAGGGCCACGGCAGCCCGGCGATCACCGCAGTGGCGCCGGAGGGCATCGATGCCGAAAGCCTGCGCAAGAAGGTGAAGGACCGCTTCGACATCCTGCTGGCCGGCGGTCAGGACCACCTCAAGGGCCATGTGTTCCGCATCGGCCACCTCGGCTTCGTCTGCGACCGCGACATCCTCACGGCCGTGGCGGCGATTGAGGCCACCCTGCAGGACCTGGGCCTGGCCAAGGCGGCCACCGGCGCAGGCGTGGCGGCAGCGGCGGCGGAATTGAGCCGCTGAGGGCGAGGATGCAGCCGGGGGGGGGGGGGGCCAAAGCCAGGCCCGCCCCGGCTTGCTAACATCGATCAGCAACACCTTGCGGGTGTAATTCAGTGGTAGAATGTCAGCTTCCCAAGCTGAACGTCGCCGGTTCGAGTCCGGTCACCCGCTTTTAGTCTAGGACTGGAATTTGTTGCTCCTCAAGCGTATATCTCGCTTGGCACTTGCTGGCAGCACGCCAAGTCGTGACTGCGGATGACAGCTGATGCCCGCGATTGGCGAAACCTTCTCACAGGGTTTCTCACCGCTGGGTCGTTTTATGGCCTGGTTTGACCGTCTTTGAGCGATCCGAGCCTCCGCCTTGCATTGACCGGTCCCAAGACCGGTCACGCGACCTATGATGTGGTCCTGAGCTGACTTGGTCCCCCTGATGGCGCACCGCGTGCTGACCGAGACCGCCGTAAGCATCTCGGAACACAAAAAGAACCCGATGGCCACCGTGGCGGCCGGTGAAGGGATGGCGGTCGCGGTGCTCAACCGCAATGAACCGGCCTTCTACTGCGTGCCGGCCAGGGCCTACGAAGAACTGATGGATCTGGTGGACGACCTGGAGCTGGGCCGCATCGCCGATGCCCGGTTGACGGACGGCCAGGAGCCGGTGCGGCTCAGTCTCGATGCCCTTTGAGCTGGCATTTCACCCGGAAGCCCTTCGGGAGTGGCGGAAGCTGACGCCAGGAATCCGAGAGCAGTTCAAGAACAAGTTGGCCGAGCGGCTGCATGAGCCCAGGATCCCCGTGAGCAAATTGCGTGGATCCTTCAACCGCTACAAGATCAAGTTGCGGGCCGCCGGGTTCCGCCTCGTTTACGAGGTGCGGGATCTTGAGCTGCTGGTGCTGGTCGTGGCGGTGGGCAAGCGAGAGCGCAATGCTGTCTATCGCCAAGCCGATCAGCGCTGACACCTTATGGCTGACTCCGTGTCCTCGGAGATGGATCAGCTGCGCCGGGAGAACGCACGCTTGATCGGGCTGCTGGAGGCCCACGGCATCGCCTGGAGATCCGGCGAACCTGCCCCAACGGAACCGGCGCCGGTTGGAGAAGGTGACTCAGAGGCAGCCCCCGCCAGGGGTCCCAATTCCACGCAGGAGAAGGTGGCGCTGTTCCGGCGCCTCTTCCGCGGTCGCGACGACGTCTACGCCCTGCGCTGGCAGAGCAGCAGCAACGGGCGCTCGGGCTATGCACCGGCCTGCGCCAACGAGTGGCGGCCAGGCCTCTGCGAGAAGCCACGGATCTCCTGCCGCGACTGCAACCACCGGGTGCTGCTGCCCCTCAGCGATGCGGCGATCTTCGGCCATCTGGCCGGCGAGCACACCGTCGGTCTCTACCCCCTGCTGGAGAACGACCATTGCCACCTGCTGGCCGTCGACTTTGACGAGCAGGACTGGCGTGATGACGCCCGGGCCTTTCTTCGCTCGTGTCGGCAGCTGGCGGTGCCGGCGGCGCTGGAGATCTCCCGTTCCGGGGAGGGCGCCCATGTGTGGGTGTTCTTCGAGGAGGCGGTACCGGCCCGGGAGGCTCGCCAGCTGGGGGCAGCCCTGATCAGCCACACCTGCAACGCCACGCGTCAGCTGCAGCTGAGCTCCTACGACCGGCTGTTCCCCAACCAGGACACCCTGCCGAAGGGCGGCTTCGGCAACCTGATCGCCCTGCCGCTGCAGAAGGAAGCACGGCAGCGGGGCTGCAGCGTCTTCGTGGATGACGACCTGAAGCCCTATCCCGATCAGTGGGTCTACCTGGCATCCCTGCAGCGGTTGTCGCTGACGGGGGTGCAAAGCGTGATTCAGAGCGCCACCGGCGGTGACCATCCCCTCGATCTCGCCTTCATTGACGAGGAGGATCTGGCGACCCCTTGGAAGCAACGTCCAGCGCCAACAAAACTCAGTGGACCGTTACCCGCCTCCCTCAACCTCACCCTTGCCGATCGGCTGTATGTGGAGCGTTCGGGGTTGCCGCAGCCTCTGCTCAATCGCCTGATCCGCCTGGCTGCCTTTGCCAATCCCGCCTTCTACAAAGCCCAGGCCATGCGCCTGTCGGTGTGGGACAAGCCGCGGGTGATCGGCTGCGCTGAGAGCTTCCCGCAGCACATCGCCCTGCCGCGCGGCTGTCTGGAACCGGCGCAGACCCTGCTGCGGGAACAGGGCATCGGCTGGGAGCTGGTGGATGAGCGCCAGAACGGCTCACCGCTGGAGCTGATGTTTGCGGGCCAGCTGCGCGCTGATCAGGAGGCCGCCGTGGAGGCGATGCTGCGCCACGACATCGGCGTGCTGCAGGCACCGACGGCCTTCGGCAAAACCGTCGTGGCGGCGGCGATCCTGGCCCAGCGGGGGGTAAACACCCTGGTGCTGGTGCATCGCGCCGAGCTGCTGCGGCAGTGGCAGGAACGGCTTCAGACCTTCCTGGACGTCCCACCCGAAGCGATCGGTTGCATTGGTGGTGGCAAAGCCAAGCCCACCGGCCAACTCGACATCGCCGTGATGCAGTCGCTGGTGCGCAAGGGCGAGGTGAATCCCTTGGTGCAGACCTACGGGCAAGTGATTGTCGACGAATGCCACCACATCGCGGCGGCTTCCTTTGAGGCCATCCTGCGCCAGGTGAAGGCCCGCTACGTGCTGGGGCTGTCCGCCACCCTGGTGCGCCGCGACGGTCTGCAGCCGATCCTGTTCATGCAGTGCGGCCCCATTCGCCACATCGCCCAGCGGCCTGCCGGATCGCCCCAGATCCTGGAGCTGGTGAGCCGCACCCATCAGCTCGAGGGGCTGCCAACCGATCTGCCGATCCAGGAGCTGATGCGCCGATTAGCGGAGGACCCACGCCGCACCGAGCGGATCGTGGAGGAGGCACTCGCCTGCTGGGGTGACGGGCGCAGTTTGTTGCTCCTGAGCGAGCGCACCGATCACATCACGACGATCGCCGCAGCTCTGGCTGGGAAGGTGCCGAACCTGTTCCTTTTGCATGGGCGGCTGAGCGCACGCCAGCGCAGCGCCACCCTGGCCGCGCTGGAAGCGTTACCTCCTGATGCACCCCGCATCGTGCTGGCCACCGGCCGTCTGGTAGGTGAAGGCTTCGACCATCCGCCACTCAACACGCTGCTGCTGGCGATGCCCGTGTCATGGAAGGGCACACTGCAGCAATACGCCGGTCGCCTGCACCGGCAGCACGCAGGGAAAACCAGCGTGCGGATCATCGACTGGCTCGATCTCGGCCACCCCGTGCCGCAACGCATGTGGGAGAGGCGGCTGCGGGGCTATCGGGCGATGGGGTATTCACTGATTTCAGACCAGTGAGCCAGGTCGAGCTTTTGGTCTTGATGGAGATCACTCAGCGAGGCAAAAGGACCCAGGGCTTCTCACAGACCTTCTCACATCCAGCCCTGCAAGCCCTTAAGACTCATTGCCGTGCAGGCGCTCTCGTTGATTGTCCGAGAAGCTTCCCAAGCTGAACGTCGCCGGTTCGAGTCCGGTCACTCGCTTTCAATCCAGGGATGAATTTTGTTGGCCCTCAATCGGTCAGCTCGCTTGGCATGGGCTGGCAGCACGCCAGAGCTTGACTGTGGATGAAAAAAGATGCCAGCGATTGGTTCAACCTTCTCACAGGGGGTCTCACTGCTGGGTCGTTGCATGGGCTGATATGACCCTCGTTGATTGGCCCGGGTTGCCGCCGTGGATCGATCGAACCTGAGACCTGACTGGCGACCTAACCCCCACTGTGTCGCCGCAGGAAAAGGTGGCGCTGTTCCGTCGACACCAAGGGAGTACGGGCGCAGCTGTGTGATGGTTTTGCTGCGTAACAGCCGTGTGCGTGTTCAGATCCGGTGGTTTTCAGTTGTAGTCGGAGCTGGCGGCAGGGGACAGGTGTCGTCACGCAACGCTCGGCTACCGCAGTCCGATCGATGACGAGCAGCCATTCATTTCGGCCGTAAAATAAATTCTGCAGCGCCCGGAGCACTGTTCACGACAGTAGGCCCCCCCAGAGGGCAGCCTCAGAAGTCTTTGACCTCTCAATGCTCACGAATGACCTGCAGCAGTTTGTCTTCGCTGTTCAAACCCCACCTCCCTGGTTCTGGTGTGGCGAGCAGGGGGTCTGGCGGCGTTTCAGCCCGGCTCCGCTCGCGCGCCTGCCGCTGGAGCTGGCTCAGCAGCTGCATTGGTGGTGGATCCGGCCGTGGCGTCGGCGTTGGAGACGGCCGCGAGGCCGGCCGGCAGTCCCCTGGCCGCTGAGGCTGCGGGCCTGTTGGCTGAACAGCTACCGGCCCCGAGAGCTGGCCTGGTGGTGGGCTCTGGGGGAGACGTCCTGGCAGCGGCTGGCGAGGCACACGCCGGAGAGCCTCTCCGCTGCGGTGCATGCGACACGCCGGAGAGAGTGGCCGGATCGATGCCGCCCCGCCCTGGAGGTGCTGGCGGACAAAGGGGCCCTGCTCGGCTGCGCGCCCCAGGCCTGGCGAGCCCCCTTCCTGGTGCTCCACGCCGAGGCGCCTGCTGCGGAACCGCGTCGAGCGCTTGCGGGCGAAGCGGGGATCCCGGCCTGGTGGTGGCATGCCCTCAGCGGCGAAGGGCTGGTGCTCAAACCCCTGCGTGGCCATGCCGGACGCAGCGTGATCCGTTTTCGTTGGACGGGCTCAGAGCTCACGCAGGGCGCCCTGTTCCGCCATCTTGCTGCTGACGCGCCCCTGCCGGAGGCTTCCGCACCTCCAGGGCCTGCCCAGCTGCTGGCCCATTGGCATCGCCTCGGCCGCAGCGATGAACCAGCCCTGGCAGCTCCCTACCTTTGCCACAGCACAGACCTGCCGGCCACAGACCCTGCTGTGGTGGTGCGGGTGATCACCGCCAGGCCATCGCCTGAGGGGCCGGTGGCTGTGCAGCAGGCATGGCTGGAGGTGCCGTTGTGCGAGGGCGCCGTTGCCTTCATCAGTGCGGATGGCGTCAGCCTGCCGAACCCAGGGCAGCCGATGACGGCGGCCCAACAAGAGGCTCTGGATCGATGGACACAACAACTACAAAGCGGAGCTCCGTTGTGTGTTCGTGCTTGTTTGGAAGCGGCGGCCGCCATGCACCAGCGGTTGCCAGCCATTGACCAGGTGGCCTGGGACTGGATTCCCGCTTCTCCCGAGCCCTTGCTACTGGAGGGCAACGGCGGCTTTGGCCTGCTGGTGCCTCAGCTGTTTGCCCGACTAAATGCAGCAGCCCTGCAGCCTTGAGCCCAGGCTCAATCCCTGAGAGGATCTCCATATTCGCAAGAGACCCGTGCCCCTCAGCCGCAACCCCGAAATCTGCGCGGCCGAACTCGATGGCGAGGTGTGCCTGTTCAACCCCGAGAACGCCGAGTATCTCAACCTCAACGGCACCGGTTCGAGCATCTGGAACCTGCTCGATGCCCCTGCCGAATTGGAAGAGCTGATCTGCAACCTGCAAGCGAGGTACGCCGTGGACCCGGAGACCTGCCGCTATGAGACAGAAGCCTTTGTGGCAGAAGCGCTCAAGCGGGGCATGCTCGCGGAAGACCAACCGGCATGAGGCCGCTGCTGCGCTGGCCCACCAGACTGTTTGCCTACGGTTTGTTTTGTCTGCTGGATCACAGCATCTGGCTGTTGATCCAACTGCTGCCAGGCCCAACGCTGATCGGTTTGGCCCGCCGGCGCCCCTGGACACGCTGGCAACTGCAGCTCGCCCCAGCCCGGCAGCAGCTCTGGCGCAGCCGCCTGGCTTGGCTGATGCGCACTCGCTGCCGGCGCGCAGGCTGGGCCAGCACCTGCCTGAGCCGTTCGCTGAGCGGGCGGTTGATGCTGGATCTGATTGGCGTGGCCAATGAGCTTCACCTAGGCATGAGCAAGTTCAGTGATGGCCGCAAGGTGCCCCATGCCTGGCTTAGAGATCCGCAGTCCGGCCGGCTTTACACCCCTGGGCTCAGCCCTGGCGCAGGTGCGCCCCTCACCCAGTTCTGATCCCCAACCGCAGCCATGGCCTTGCACCTGCCCAGTACCGATCCCCAGCCTTTGGCCGAGGGGCTCTACCGAACGGATGCCTTCCATCGCCAACCCCTTTTTGCGGTGGGCTCCGAGGTGGTGCGCAGCTGGTCAGAAGCCCACGCCCTGCATGGCGATGCCCGGCCGGGCGATGTGAATCCCGCCTATGTGGCTGCCCTGATCAGCGGCAACCACAGCGCAGAGGCGGCACCCTACATCCGCATCCGCCGCTTGCCACGGGCTCACCACGTGCTGGTTGGCAGCGACGGCGTGGTGCACGCCAGCGCCTATGACCCGCTAGCTGGTGGGGCAACGGCCATGGAGCAAGAGACGCTGCATCAGTTCCTGCGGCAGGGATTGGTGGATCATGTGCAGCAGGCGGTGGACGGACACCACGGCGTGATCGGCTGCGAGCACAGCAGCGGCCTCGATTCCAATGCGGTGCTTGGGGCCCTGGTGCAGGGCGTAGGAGTTGCTCCTGAGCGGCTGCACACCTGGAGCCATGAAGGGGGCGGGGAAGGAGCGCCCCTGCAGCAGTTCAGGCCGTTTCACCGCTTGCTGCCCGAGCAGTGCCATCGCTTTGAACCAGGGAATGGTGAAGGGGAGCGGGGCATTGATCTGCTCCAGCAGCAGCTGAATGTGTTTGGGGCTCCAGCCCAAATTGGCGGCAATCCCCAGGCCGTGGCGCTGATGCGCCAGCAGGGCTGCACCGTGCTTTTCAGCGGTTTTGGTGGCGATCAGGCCATCAGCCACAACGCCGCCAATGTGCCCAGTGACTTGGTGGCGCTGGGGCGCTGGCGGGCCTTAGTTCACTGGATGGGCGGCCGGCGGGCGGCATTAAAAACCGCAGGGGGCCGCGCCCTGGCGCTGAGCTATCGCCCCTGGGCCGTGAACAAGGTGCTGCGCCGCACTCGCGACTTCTGCTCCAGTGATGTGTTGAGCCGCACGCTCACCCCTGAAGGCAGCAAGTGGTTAGGGCCTCACCTCAAGGAGCAATACCCCTGGGAGATTGACGGCTACCTGAGGCAGCACCACTCGATTCGCCGGCGCGTGCTGGCCGATTGGGTGGCTGTGCGCGCAGAAGACGAAACCCGTCTGGCGGCCTTTCATGGAATGGCCAAAGCGTTTCCCCTGCTGGATGAATGTTTGATTGCGGCCCTGCTGCAGCAGGATCCAGCGCTGTTCGGCGAGGGGGCTGGCCGCGGGCGGCTGTTGCACCGCAAGGCCTTTGCCCCCTTTCTGCCGCCGTTTCTACGCGATAACCCCACCAAGGACCGCGAGCCAGAGGGCGGCCTGGAGCAATGGCGCTCTGAGCTGATCAGCAAGCAACATCAGGCGCTGGAACGCAGCTTAAAGGCAACGAGCGATTGGCATCCAGCACTGGCGAGGGTTTGGGATTTTGAGGCGATTCGCCGCGAAACAGAAGACGTGCTGGCCAGGTCTGAGCCCACGATGAAAGGAGTGATGGGCACTAACCGTGCGTTGGCCACCATGAAGGCCCTCAGCGGCTGGTGGCATGCGCTCGATAGCTGATGACGGGCCCAGCACGGCCGAGATGATCCCCTGCTGGCGTTCGCGACAGAGCCACCACACTCCCACTGAGCTGATCCGCCGCGCTGCATTGCCCCGGCGTTGTCTCTGGCTGAAAAGGCGCAGGGCCCAAGCCCACCCACCAGGTTTGGCCATCACCAGTGAGCGACCAAGCCGGCAACGCGGCCTCGAAGCTCACGAGCGGCCTCTGACTGATGAGCGGACCGCTGGCTTGCACCGCTGTGATCTGGCTGCGCCAGCGCTGCGGGGCCAGGCGTTCGCTGCTGAGCAGCAGCCAGCCAGCCGGATCCCCTACCAGGTCCATCGCCTGAACGCTGGATGGCAAAGGAATGGGCTGAAACTCGATCCTGCCGGATTCACCCCGTTGGGCGATGAAGGCCAACCGCCGGGCAGGATCATCACGCCAGGGGCCCACGCTGGCAAGCCAGGCCAGCTGGTTTTGGGCTGGGGTGGCCCGCTCAATCCAGGCGAAGCGCTGACCAGCCCCCTTCACTTCCGGCAGCAAATTCTGCGTGGTGATGTCTCGGCGCGCCTGCCAACGGCCATCTGGCCTCAATTGATGCACCGCCGCAAAACGCTGCCAGCGCCCGCCGGCCCCCAGCCAACGCTGAAGGCCTGGCCCTGGCAATGCCTCAACGGCAAACAAGTCGCCAGCTAGAGGCAGCAAGGCCGTTGCCCGCCAGCCCGCCAGCCGTTGCACGCTCCAGCGGCGGCCCCCATTGCGCGACACCGCCAACGCCGAACCATGCCGCTCTCGTTCCGGGCCGGTGGCCACCGCGACGGCCACATTGCCTGCCACCACCATTTGCTTCCGGTGCCAGGCCAGGTCGTGGGCATGGATGAAGCGCGGCAGCCTGCGCTCTTGCCACCACCAGCCCTCGCCGCTGGAACGGCGGTAGAGGTTGCCCCAGCGCCAGCTGCCGCGCGCATCGGCTCCGGGGATCCAGAGCTGCTGGCCGTGGCGCACAAAGCGGTTGATCTCCTCGTCTGCGAGCGTGGCTTCCTGCTGCCAGTGCTGCCGGTTTAGGGAATAGGCCAGCACCGGCACCGGCCCTGCATTGGCGCTCGGCCCGTCGTTGCTGGCGTTGCCCAGGCCCACATAGAGGCGTCCGTCAAAGAGGGTCAGATCCCAGGGGGTGCGGGGCAGGCTTTGCCAGCAGGCTGGATAGCGACCCAGGGCGGGGTTACCAAGAGAACGGGCCTGCCATCCCTGGGTGAGGTGTTGCAGAGCTGGGGCCCTGCTGGGGGCTGGCGGCCGTTGTGGCCATGGCCAGGGGGGCAGCAGCGGCACGCTGCGGGAGGGTTCCAGCCGAGGCCAAAGCCAGCGGGCGCCCCCTGCGCAGGCGATTAAGGTCGCCCCCATTGCCGTCGCACGCAAAACCCCAATGGTGAGGCGGCTCCGGGGCCTCCGACGACCCTCTCGCCCCATGCCCTCCCCCTCCATCCGGCAACGCATTCTCCCCCGGCTGCAGCAATGGCGGCTGGCGGGCCGCCTGGCCCGAGAAGCCGGATGGCGCCACCTCAGTGGCCTGGCATTGCTGAGCACAACGGCCAGTGTGCTGGATATTGCCGGGCTCGGGATCGGCGTTTCGCTGCTGCTCGGCGCCGCTCCGGGCTCGGCTCCAAGGCTCCCCCTGCCGTTGACATTGCCCCAGGGGGTGATCGCGTTGGTGGGCCTGATGCTGGTGCGAGGCCTGCTGCAGGCGCTGGTGTCGATCGGTCAGGAGCGCCTGCGCTCCGGCCTGACCGATACCCTGCGCCATCAGCTGCTCGACCAGGTGCTGCATGCCTCGTCCACCCAGCTGGAGCAGCTGGGACGTGGCGATCTGCTCGGCTTGTTGATGGCCGACATCAGCCGCTCGGTCCTGGCACTGGATCAAGGTGTGCGCACTCTCCAGGCCCTGCTCTCGCTGGTGCTGTACGCGGCTGGGGTGCTGGTCGTGGGCCGGGAGGTCGCGATCCCGCTGTTGTTAGCTCTCGGAGCCACCGGCGCAGCGACAGTGCTGCAGCGTTCCGGTAGCTGGCAGCTGGGCCGGCTTCAGAGCCAGCTCAATGGAGCCATCCAGCGCACCGTGGGCGATGGCCTGCATGGCCTCAAAGCGGTGCGGGCCGCGGTGGCCGAATCCTGGTTGCTCGAGCGTTTTGGGCAAGACAATGCCCGCTTCCGCAGGGTGTTGCGGCAAACCGTGCAGCGTCAAGCCCTGTTTGCGGCCTGGCGCGACACCCTCGTGGTACTGGTGGTGGGGCTATGGCTGCTCTGGGGGCGGGCCGGTCTGGCGCCTGCTGCCGTTGCCACCACCCTGCTGCTGGCGTATCGGAGCGGCACATCGCTCAGTGCCGTGATCAGCGCCCAGCGCCTCTGCCTGGGGGCACTGCCCGGTTACGACGAACTCTGCAGGAAGCGCAAACTGCTCCAGCCAGCCGCGGCGCGCCCGCAGGGTGGAACGGTTTCCAGCCAGGCCTTGGCCGCGCTGCAGGAGCCTCACACCTGGCGATCCCTGCACTGGAGCACGGCTGGAGCCGGAGAGCACGATCGGGCTGTGGAACTCAGGCCGGGGGCTCTGGTGGCCGTGGCAGGGCCCTCCGGCAGCGGTAAAACCACCCTGCTGGATCGGGTTTGCGGCCTGCTGGGGGAAAACAGCAGCTGCTGGCAGCTGGCCTCGCACCAGGGATCGCTGGAGCTGTCCGGTCCAGCGGGTGCCGCTCAACTGCGCCAGCTCCTTGCCTACGCCCCGCAGGGGGCGGTGTTGTTTGAAACCAGCCTGCGCGAGAATCTATTGCTGGATCAGCACCAGAGCGCCCTGCCGATCGAAGCCTGGCTCGAACGCCTGGGGTTACGGCATCTCTGCGAACGGGCCGGCGGCCTGGACGCCCCCCTGCCCCTGGCGCTGGATCACTTCTCCGGCGGCGAGATTCACCGGCTTGGCCTGCTGCGAGCCTGGCTGCGCAACCGCCCTGTGGAAGTGCTCGATGAACCCACCGCCTTTCTGGATGCGGAATCGGGCCAGCGGGTCCGCGAGATCATTGCGGAACGCGCCGCGGATCGGCTGGTGCTGGTGAGCACCCATGACCCGGCGCTAATCCAGCAAGCGGAGAAGGTGTTGCAGCTGGAGGTGGACGACAGGCAAGTGGCGGAACAACTGCACCATGCCTGAAGCAGTGCGCAAGATCAGGGGCGGATCACTGCCGTAGGGCGGCCACATCCTTGGGCTTCTGCTTGAGCAGGCAGAGCAGCTGGGGGCTGGACAGGGCGTCCGAATGGGCCTCGGATCAGCGCTCTATGACGGTAAGCGCATGATGGCTCAGCTCTGGGGCTGGGGGCTTGCCTGCGCATGGCCCCGGGTGCGGGCCTGCAGCTGGCGGGTGGCCGCCACCAGCTCCGGTGGCAGCTGGCCTTCCGCCGGGGCCACGGGGTGCTGCCCAAGACGGCGCTGGATCTGCCGCACCACGCCGGCCTTGCCCACCATCGCGGGCAGCAGCGTGATCGCCCGGGCCAGGTGGAACAGCTGTCCGGTGCGGGAGGGCGCTGGGCCGCTCCAGCGGCCGCCCCTGGCCTGGATCGCGAGCCACTGGCGGGCATGGCTGCGCATCGAGCGATCGTCCAAGTAGATCACCAGGTTTTGCTCCCGACTCATCATCAGGGGCAACACCCAGCTGGGCACGGAAGGCGCCGTGAGCCACCGGGTGTGGCGCCAGTCCGCCAGCACGGTGTGGGCCGTGGCGAGCAAGGAGGCGAAACCGAGCCGCTCCGCCGCTGCGGTCAGCTCGGGGCTGTCCAGGTGGCCGGCGGCCTGGAGAAGCTCCAGATCCACTAGGCCCAGAGGGCCCATGTCCATGTTCTGGCGGACTAGGTGGTGCACCAGACAGTGCAGGGTCAGATAGGTGGGTTGCAAATGGGAGAGGCCTTGCGGATCGGGAGGGAGCCGATAGGGCGGCTCCTGGGCCCAGAAAGCCGGCTCGAGGCTGAAATCGCCATGGAGGATGTCGCCAGGCCTGAACCAGAGGGAGCGGTGGAGTTCGATCAACTCGCCGCTGGGATGCCAGAGGCTGAAGTCGTTCACCCGCCACATCAGGGGATCATCGGGCCGGCGCACGGATGCCCCCTGCACCCGGAACCCCTGGCGTTCCAGCAGGGCAAAGGCGGGGACGATCTGCTCCTCCGGCAGCAGCAGATCCAGATCGCGCATCGGGCGCAGCCAGGGCTGGGGGTAGTGCTGCCAGGCCAGGTGAGCCCCCTTCAGGGCCACCGACGCGATGCCGTGGGCTTGCAGGCAGCGCACCGTGTGCAGCAGGGCCAGCCGCTGCCGTGCGGAGCGCTGCTTGGCCCGGGCTGTGGCCTGGCGCAGGGGGCTTTGAAGAACCTCGGGCAACGTGGCCAGCCATCCGGCCTGCTCCAGCTGGTGGCTCACCCACGGGCCCAGCCGCTGACGGCCCAGGAGGGTCAGGAGCTGCTGAGCTTGGGTCGGTGAGAGGGCCGCCGCCTCGGCGGCGGCCGCCGCCAGCTCGTCACCGGCCTGGCTGAGGGCCAGGAGCACCCTGGTGGGCTGGTCGATGGCTGTGGTGTGGGGCCAGTTGCCGCCTGGATGGCTCAGGTCCAACGCTGCACGTGCGCGTTCTGGAGGGGGGAAAGCGAGGATAGGCGAGGAACCTATAGGATACGTGGTGGAAGGAGTCTGCCGGCACTCCGCGTTTGGGCTGCTCTGGCGCTCCAACGCCTTGCTGATCCCAGAGCTGCCCACCGCGGCACCGCCCACCGGCGCCGAGCTGGAGGGCGAGATCTCCATCACCTCGGAAGACCACCTCACCTGGCCTGAACTGCCACCAGGCCCCCACGACACGGCCTTTCTGCAGATGGCCCGCGGCGATCTGCGGCTCACGGTGGAGGGCATCGGCCGCTTTCGGATCACGGATGGCGAGCGCATTGGCTGGCAGCGCGCCGATGCCGGCGTGAGCGATCAGGACATCCGCACCTTTCTGCTGGGTTCGGCGGTGGGGGCGCTGCTGATCCAGCGGGGCATGCTGGTGCTCCACGGCAACGCGCTGGAAAAAGACGGGCAGGCGATCGTGTGCCTGGGCCATTCCGGAGCCGGCAAATCCACCCTGGCCTATGCCTTGATGCAACAGGGCTGGCGCCTGCTGGCCGACGACCTGGTGGCGGTGAATGGGGAGGGGATGGTGCTGCCTGGCATCCCGCGGATCAAGCTCTGGCACGACGCAGCCAGGGCCTTCGGGCTGGATCCCGAGCAGTTGCCGCAGATTCGCCAGGGGATGCACAAGTATCTGCTGATGGGGGAGGCGCTGCAGCGGGCCGAGCAGCCGGTGCCCCTGCGGGCGCTGTATCTGCTCCAGCAGCGGCGCCGCGCCGATGCCGATGCCGATGCCGATGCGCGGTGCATCACCCGCATCAGCAGCCAGAAGGCGGCGGCGTTGCGGCTGCGCAACCAGGCGTTCCGGCCACGGTTTGTGCGGGGGCTGGGCCAGGAGGGGGCCAACTTCATGGCGCTGGCCCAGCTGCAGCGGCGGGTTCCCCTGGCCACCCTGCCCGTGCCAGCGGGAATTGAAGCGATGCAGCGCTGGCTGCTGGAGCAGGATCTGCTGCAGGCCTGCAGGCCGGCGGATCTGGTGGCGCCATGAACACCCCGGAGCCCTACTGGTATCTGGCCAGCTACCCCAAATCCGGCAACACCTGGTGCCGGGTATTTATTCCTGAACTCAGGCGTTTAGCTGGGCTCGATAGCGCCGATGCCACAGAAGCAGCTCAGCAAGAAGAGCGTGAGCTGCGGCTGAACCGGGATCTGGCCACGGGCTCCATCGTGAGCAGCCGCCACTGGCTCGATGACCAGCTGGCCCTCTATAGCGAGAGCATGAGTTATCACAAGTTGCATGATGCCTTTGTAAGCGCGGATTCCGGCGGGAGACCTGTGGTGCCCACCGAGGGCTGCCGGGGGGCGGTGGTGGTGATCCGCCATCCGGCGGATGTGGCGGTGTCGCTGAGCCATTTCTTCTCCTGGGATCTGGAGCGCTGTGTGGCGTTTCTGCTGAACCAGCAGGTCCGGCAGTTCATGGGCAGCTGGGCCAACCATCTGCGCAGCTGGACGGAGCAGGACGTCGTCCCTGTGTTGGTGCTGCGATACGAGGATCTGTTGGCGGCGCCCGAGCGGGAGTTTCTACGCCTGGCCGCCTTCCAGGAGCGCCCCCCACCCTACCCCCCCACGGCTACGCGGCCGACGGATCCCCCTCCTTTCTCTCTGCAAGCTGATGTCTTCCCTGCTGTCTCGCCATCCCGAGGTCTGCGCCGCCGAACTGGACGGGGAGGTGTGCCTGTTCCATCCGGAAACGGCCCAGTATCTGAACCTCAACCCCACCGCATCGGCGATCTGGCGGCTGCTGGAGCAACCCCTGAGCCGCGATGCCCTGGTGGCCTCTCTGCTGGCCAGCCACGACGTGAAGGAAGCCCACTGCCGCCAGGAGACGGAGGCCTTTCTGGTTGAGGCCCTGGCTGCCGCGATGCTGGTGGAAGCGGAGACGCCATGAAAGGGGCCCTGGCGATGGCGGCCTTCGCCCTGCTCGACCATCTGATCTGGGTGGTGGTGCGTACCCTGCCGGGGCCCCGGTTGATCCGGCTCAGCCGCCAGCGGCCCTGGCGCCGGCTAGCGCTGCGGCTTTCCCCCCAGCGGCAGCAGTGGTGCTATGCCCGCATCCGCAGCCTGCTGAGTCGCCGTTGCCGCCAGGATCCACTCGCCAGCACCTGCCTGAGCCGTTCGCTCGCGGGCCGGCTGCTGCTGGATCTGATCGGCGTGCCCAACGAGCTGCACCTAGGCATGAGCCTGTTCGAGGATGGCCTCCGCCTGGGAGATCGCCACGAAGTGGAGGTTGGGAAAACTGCAGCACGCCCGATCCGTTGTCGACAACTACGCCATGGCCCTGCACCGTCTGGCGGCGGTCGATCTGCCGATCAGCGGTGCCGTGGCCCGGCAAGCTGGCCTGTGGGCCGTGCCGCACCGAGATCCTTTTGATCGTCTGCTGGCGGCCCAGGCCAAGTCTGAAGACCTCGTGCTGGCCAGCACCGATCCGGCGTTCACCCAGTTCGAAGGGGTGGTGACCCTGGGGTGAGCCATGGCTGGGGCCCTGGCTCGCTCCGCGGTTGGGGATCAAGCAATCGCGGCCGCATTCGCCAGGCCGCCGAGCTGTTCCATCGTCGTTGCAGAGCAGGGTGTCGACCCCGCTGCGCTCAGCGGTAGAGGTAACGGCAGGCCAGGATCACAACTGTGGCGCCCTCCAGCCGGTAGATCAGCCGATGCTCGTCGTCGATCCGGCGCGACCAGCAGCCCGAAAGGTTCTCCCGCAGGGCTTCCGGCTTGCCGATCCCCACAAACGCGTCGCGCAGACAGGCCTGGATCAGCTGGTTGATCCGCTTCAGTTGTCTGCGGTCCTGCCCCTGCCAATAGAGATAGTCTTCCCAGGCGGCGGAAGTCCACGCCAGCCGCTCAGCTGCCGGCATCAAGCGGATCGGAATCGAGCAGATCGGCCTCGATCAGGGGGTGCGCCAGTAGCTCCCCGCGTTCGGCCTGCTCCAGGGAACGCTGCAGGTGGGCGGCGTTGGCGGGAGAGCGGAACAGGTGCACCGTTTCCATCAGGCTGTTGTAAGTGTCGAGCGACATCACCACAGCGCCCTGAGCGTGGCGCCGGGTGATGAGGGTCACATCGGCATCGGCTGCCACGCGATCGAGCACCGCCTTGAAGCTCTCGCGGGCCTCGGAGAAACTGACGACCTGCATCGCACTGTCCAGCCACCTGTACAACAGCATAAGGCCGCTGCCCGTGAGCCATGGCGTGCCGATGGATCCCCAAAAAGCCAACCCGCAGCGGCTCCTGGCCATCTGTCAGGTGGGCATCGCCCATGCGGCCCAGAGCTTTCCCTTCACTTGTTGGCCCTCAGGGCTTTGCGGCGGCGGGCTCAGGGCAATCGACCTCGGCCGTTAGGGGGCCGTGCCGCACCGAGAACCTTTTGATCGTCTGCTGGCGGCCCAGGCCAGGCCTGAAGACCTCGTGCTGGCCAGCACCGATCCGGCGTTCACCCAGTTCGAAGGGGTGGTGACCCTGGGGTAAGCCTTTGGCACCAGCGTGTTCCGACAGCCCAATTGGGCGCGCAGGACGGTCGAGCGCCGCGGCCTCCAGGCGAGAAGATCAAGGGCTCCGGCGAGAACTCGCCGCCACAGCGGTGGATCAGCTCGCTGGCCTCTCCCTGTAGGGGCGGCTGGCGCTGGTTCGATCGCCAGGGCTGGGTGCAAGCGCTGGAAGAAAGCCTCTGGCAGCCCTGAGACTCGCAGGCCAGCGCCGCTGGCTCAGCCCCCAGGCCAGGGCGGCCAGCTACAGCAGGGCGTTGCTCGTTGCGCACGGCGCTACACTGAATCGGTGGTGGTTCGGTTATGTGATTCAGGCCTTTCGGCACAAAGGGCTGCGCCTGTTCTTCGAAACGGGCAACACGGCTGGAATCCAGCCATCCCTTGGCCGCAAGCTCCGTCTGCAGCTCGCAGCGTTGCACTCCGCTGCCCAGATCGAGGATCTGGATCTGCCGGGCTATCGCCTGCATCTGCTCAAGGGGGCAGACAAGGGGCGGTGGTCGATCTGGGTGAACGGCAATTGGCGGCTCACGTTTGTGTTCCGCGACGGCCACGTGTTCGATCTCGATTTCGAGGATTACCACTGATGCAGATGCACAATCCACCACACCCTGGCGAGTTCATCGCCGGCGTGTATCTCGAGCCCTGTGGACTCTCGATTCGTCAGGTGGCCGAGCGGCTGGGGGTTTCGGCCTCCACATTTCAGCGGCTGGTGGCGGGCAAAAGCCGGGTTACGCCAGATATGGCGCTGAGGTTGTCGCGGGTACTGGGGCGCAGTGCCGAAAGCTGGCTTTCCCTGCAGGACAGCCACGATCTCTGTCAGGCCCGCCAGCGCCTGGACCTCTCAGCGCTGACCCCGATGGAACTCACCCCGGCATGAATGTTTCGCCAGGAGCCTGGCCGGCGAACGCCGCCGCGTCGATCATCAATGGCAGCGGGGCCTGTGAGCTTTGTGCGGATCGGCCTGAAGTGGTTGGAACAGGCTGTGGTCCATGCCGGCAGAACTCTGCTGGCGTGGATACCGATGCCGCACTGCTCCAGTGTGAGCAGCTGGGAGAGGTCAAGGGTCAGCAGCTCGGCTTCCTGCAGGGAAGGGTGGATGAGGCGTTCTTCGAGCCCCTGCCCATCGACGAACTGGAGCGCTGGGGCTGATGAAACTGCTGCTCAGGCCGGCCTGTGGGCCGTGCCGCACCGAGATCCTTATGATCGTCTGCTGGCGGCCCAGGCCAGGTCTGAAGACCTCGTGCTGGCCAGCACCGATCCGGCCTTCACCCAGTTCGAAGGGGTGGTGACCCTGGGGTAAGCCTTTGGCACCAGCGTGTTCCGACAGCCCAATGGGGCCCGCAGGACGGTCGAGTGCCGCGGCCTCCAGGCGAGGAGATCGGGGGCTCTCAGTGCGTGCGCTCGCCTTTTGCAGGCCCTGGCTCCGCAGGCCCAGGAGATAGACTGAGATTCAGCAAGATCAGGACATGGGATTAAACATCTTTGTTGGCAAATTTTCCTGCCTGAAGCTTCAGGCAGGGCGGCTTTTGTAAGCTGATGATCATTCCTCCCGATCGGCTGGAAAAAGCCTTAGGAAAGTTCCAGGGGCGATTTCTACTGGCTTGTCATTCATCTGGCTTTGAGCCTACAGTTGTCTATGTTGCTGGCAGCCAGTTGCAGCTCACTAATCTCTATCGTGGCATGGGGGCTAACCGGGGCGACTGCTTGGGTGCCTGCACCACAGGTGCTGCGGCTTTGGAGCATCTCTGCCGCGTCAAGCCCAATGTTTTGCTGATGTGCGATGACCTGCCAGATATGAGCCTGGGCAGCCTTGTGGACCAAGCAAAAAAGCTGCAATCAGCCATAAGAACGATAGCGATACTATCCAGAATTGACAAGTTCTATGATGATATCCAAAGCCCAATCATTGTGGCCGACCAAGACCTGCTTGTCCATCCGGAGACCGTAACGCTGATGTCGATGGCCGTGGCCACCAACACCAGTTACCAAAGTCCAACAATCCTAGGACGCTTCGACGAGCTCAGCCAGAAGCCTGCGGCGCCGATTGAAGGCACCAACCTGCTCACCAGGCGCGAACGCCAACTGCTGGAGGCCTATGCCCTTGGCCTGAGCAATCAGGAAACAGCCAAGCAGCTCTGCTTATCACCGCGAACCGTGCAGACCTACAGCTCCGCGCTGTTGCAAAAACTGGGCGCCAACAACAGGCAAAAAGCCCTACTTCAAGCCATGAGGCTTGGTTTCAAGGCCCTGGGGCGCTTGGCGTGAGCAGGGGCGCGGTGCTGATGCGGGCAGCGCAGCGCGCCCACGCTTGAAAGGCCGCACAATCAATTCGTTAGCACAGAACCTCTCAAAAAACAATCGTCCTGAGTCGGTTGTCAAGGGTTGCGGCGCGGCTGTCTACTAAAGATATATTTCTTGTACAGCAATGGCAGCTGCCGAAGCCACCAGCCCCAGCCTCACCAGCAGCCAGGTGACCCCGAAACAGTACGTGCTCGCTGGCGGCACGACGCTGCTCAATGCCGAGGCGGCAGCGATCTGGGAGCAGGCCCTGGCCAAGGCTAGCGCGTACATTGTGGAGCTGCTCACCCGAGCCGATCGCGACAGCCTGCTGAACGAGGTGTTCGGCCGGGCCGGCACCGAGGCCACGGTGTTTGAGGCCAATAAGCAGGCGCTGCTGGAGGCGATCGGCACCACCGGCCTGAAGATCGCGATCGACCTGCGCAGCGGCACCGAGATGGAGGGCGCCATCGGCGCCTATGCCCAGGTGGGGCCCAATGGCCACGAGATTATCTATATCAATGCTGATTGGATCAATGCAGGCAACCTCAGCCTCGAGCAACTCACGGCCGTGGTGCTGGAGGAATACGGCCACGCCCTTGATGTGCGCCTCAACCCCGGCCTAGAGAGCGCCGGCGACGAAGGCGAATTGTTCGCCAACCTGATCACCAACGCCGGCCTCAATGCCGATCAGATTGCCGCCATCAACACCCAGAACGACTGGGGCACCGTGCAGGTGGACGGGCAGACGGTGGCGGTGGAGCAGCGGGTTGTCGCAACAGCAACAGGCGTCAGCTCGACGACGCTTGGGATTGTTCTAACTGCGACTCAGACGATCAACCGAGCAACAGCTCAGGCCCTCAGCGTAACTATCACATACAATGGAGTCAACAGCAATGGCGCCGATATCCTTATTGCCGCTTATAACGGTACAACCCTTATTGGATGGACTGTCTATAATCGCTCTACTAACCTTGACGCTGGCGGCAATAGTTCTACGCTCACTTTAACGCTCACATTCAATCTTGCCCAATTCAATCCCAGCTTTTCCAGTGGCGGTCTGAACTTTCGAGCTTGGCAGGGAACAGCTGGCGGCGCAACAGCTGTAGGCACCGCGGATAACGCACTTCCTGCAACTGCAACGACGAGCGGAACCAGTTCCACGGTTCCATTTGCTGTCAATACAATTACCGCGAACACTAGTGATGTTGCCATCCCAGCCGAAACAGACGGTGGTTCGGTCACTTGGACGGCTACATCCGTTGATGCTGTTGCACCCACCGTCACCATCTCCGACAACGTCGCTGGCACTGCGACGGGGGCCACGACATTCACCTTCACATTCTCAGAAGTTGTCACTGGCTTCGATACCAGCAAGGTAACGGTCGGCAACGGCACCAAAGGCACCTTCTCCGGTAGCGGTAATACCTACACCCTTGTCGTCACGCCGGACGCCAACGAGGAAGGCAACATCACCGTCGATGTCAGCACCACTGGCGTGACGGATGCCGCAGGCAACCCCGCCACCGCTCCGGCTCAATACACCCAGTCATTCGATACCCTCGCTCCAACGCTCTCCATCACCGACAGCGTCGCTGGCACTGCGACGGGGGCCACGACATTCACATTCACCTTCTCAGAAGCTGTCACTGGCTTCTCCTCCAGCAACGTCACCGTCGGCAACGGCACCCCTGGAACCTTTACTGCCGTCAGCAGCACCGTCTATACCCTCGTCGTTACTCCCACTCCCGCATCCTCCGGAAACATCACCGTCGATGTCAGCACCACTGGCGTGACGGATGCCGTTGGCAACACCGCCACCGCTCCGGCTCAATACACCCAGTCATTCGATACCCTCGCTCCCACGGTCTCCATCACCGACAACGTCGCTGGCACGGCAACTGGAGACGTCACCTTCACGTTCACCTTCTCAGAAGCTGTCACTGGCTTTGATACCAGCAAGGTCACCGTCGGCAACGGCACCAAGGGCACCTTTACTCCCGTTAGCAGCACTGAATACACCCTGGTAGTCACGCCAACGGGTTCCAGCTCTGGCAACATCACCGTTGATGTAATCACCACCGGTGTCATTGATGCCGCGGGCAATCAGGCTACCGCTCCGGATCAATACACCCAGGCTTTCGATACCGCCGCGCCCACCGTTCTCATCACCGACAACGTAGAAGGCGTGGCCAATGGTGATGTCACCTTCACCTTCACCTTCTCGGAGGCCATCGGCGATTTCACGGCCGGCGACATCACCGTGAGCGGCGGCACCAAGGGCACCTTCTCGATGGTGAATGAGACCACCTACAACCTGGTGGTATCGCCAACCGGAACTAGCAGCACGATCAATGTGAGCGTGCCTGCCGGTGCGGCCACCGATAGCGCCGGCAATGGCAACCTCGCAGCCGGGCCCGTCAGCCAGGAGTTCAACACAGCCGGCCTCACACTCAACATCACCGACAACACCGCAGGGATCGCCACCGGTGCGGTGCTCTTCACCTTCACCTTCACGCAAGACGTCAACGGTTTCACAGCAGACGACATCAACCTGAGCGCTGGCGATAAGGGCGCGTTCACCGTTGTCAGCGCCTCGCAGTACACCCTGTTGGTCACTCCACCCGCTAACCAGAGCGGCACGATCACGGTGACCGTGGCTGCCGGTGCCGCCAACGCTGTGAGCGGCGGAGCAGGCAACCTCGCCCCCGCGCCCCATCCCCAAGCCTTTGATACGGCTGCGCCCACGCTGTCGATCATCAGCAACACCAGCACCCTCAAGGCCGGTGACACCGCCACCATCACCTTCAACTTTTCAGAGGCGGTAAGCAACTTCACCCTTGAAGACGTGAGCGTGAGCGGCGGCAGCCTCTCCGCTCTCACTGGTTCCGGCAGCTCATATACAGCCACCTTCACCCCCACCGCCGACAGCACCGCCAACGCCAGCATCAGCGTGGCCAGTGGCACCTTCACCGACCTGGCCGGCAACGCCAATGCCACCGCAAGTAACACGCTGGCATTCACGGTGGATACCGTGCGGCCGACGATTGCAATCTCCAGCAACGTCCCCGCCCTCAAAGCCGGTGAGACGGCGACGATCTCCTTCACCCTTTCAGAAGCCTCCACAGACTTCACAGCGGCCGACGTCAGCGCCACTGGCGGCACCCTCTCCAACTTCGCTGGCTCCGGCACCTCCTACTCCGCCACCTTCACGCCCACCCCCAACTCCACCACCAGCGCCAGCATCAGCGTGGCCAGCGGGGCGTTCACCGATCCGGCCGGCAACACCAATGCCACCGCCAGCAACACCCTGGCAATCACGGTGGATACCGCCCCACCCAGCGTTGTCATCAGCGACAACGTGGTTGGCGGGGCCAATGGTGATGTCACCTTCACATTCACCTTCTCAGAAGCTGTCACTGGCTTTGATACCAGCAAGGTCAATGTCGGCAACGGCACCAAGGGCACCTTTGCCGGTAGCGGTAATACCTACACCCTGGTCGTCACCCCAACGGCTTCCAGCTCTGGCAACATCACCGTTGATGTAATCACCACCGGTGTCATCGATGCCGCGGGCAATCAGGCCACCGCTCCGGCTCAATACATCCAGGCTTTTGATACCGCCGCCCCCACCGTTGTCATCACTGACAACGCGGTTGGAGTGGCCACTGGTGATGTCACCTTCACCTTCACCTTCTCGGAAGCCGTCAACGGTTTTACCGCCGACGACATCACCGTGAGCGGCGGCACGAGGGGCACCTTCACAACGGTGGATGCGACCACCTACAGGCTGGTGGTATCGCCCACCGGAGTGAGCGGCACGATCAATGTGAGCGTGCCTGCCGGTGGGGCCACCGATAGCGCCGGCAATGGAAATATCGCATCCGTGCCCGTCAGCCAAGACTTCGACACAAGGACGATCCGCGTCACCCCGGACACCTACAACATCAATGCGGGGGTGATGAACTATTCGGTGACCACAAACACCAACGGCAGCATCGGCGCCGACCTGCTGGTGGCGATCTACGCCGATTCCAATGGCACCTCAAATCTGATCGGCTGGCAGGTGGTCAACCGTTCCACGGCCTTCACCAGCGGCAGCATTTACAACGGCAGCTTCAATTTCAACGCCACTCAACTAAATAAAGTCAACAACACCGCCACCATCAGCGTCCGCGTATGGCAGGGCACCGCTGGTAGCGACTATGGCACTGGAAATGATAATTCCCCTGTCATCACCTATCGCAACGCCACAACAATCACCGGTGCCGTAGCTGGCTTCACAATTAATTCAACGAATTTACCTTCTAACACCGGCAACGCAGGAGCGAAAGGAGAGATCATCCTTACTGGAACTGTAACGGCCGGTTCCCAACAGGTTCTTGCCATTAACACCGTCACGGTGGACACCATTGCACCAAGCGCTGCGGTGGCCATCACTGCCATCAGCGACGACACCGGCACCGCCGGCGACTTCATCACCAACGACACCAGCCTCTCCGTATCGGGCACCAACGGTGCGCTCGGTGCGGGCGAAACGATCCAGATCAGCTCCGATGGCGGCAGCACCTGGGCAAACGTGGTGGTGAGCGGCACCACTTGGAGCTACGCCGATCCCACCACCCGCAGCAGCCCCTTCACCTATCAGGTGCGGGTGATCGATACCGCTGGCAATGTCGGCAGCACGGCATCTCGGGTCATCACTGTTGACACGGTTGCGCCCAGCGTAGCCATCACCGACAACGATCCCAACACGGTCAACAGCGCCGACGGCACCGTCACCTTCACCTTCACCTTCTCAGAAGCCGTCACTGGCTTCGATACCAACAAGGTGTCTGTCGGCAACGGCACCAAAGGAACCTTTACTGCCGTCAGCAGCACTGTCTATACCCTTGTCGTCACACCCGATGCCGGTGAGGAAGGCAACATCACCGTTGATGTGAACACCACCGGTGTCACTGATGTTGCGGCTAACACCGCCACCGTTCCGGCGCAATACAGCCAGGGTTTCGATACGCTCCGGCCGACGATCGCTATCTCCAGCAACGTCTCCACCCTCAAAGCTGGTGAGACGGCCACCATCACCTTCACACTTTCAGAAGCTTCCACCAACTTCACCGCGGCCGACGTCAGTGCCACAGGCGGCGTCCTCTCCAACTTCTCCGGTTCCGGCACCGCCTACACGGCGACCTTCACACCCGACGCCGGCAGCACCACCAACGGCGTGATCTCCGTGGCTTCCGCCACCTTCTCTGATGCCGCTGGCAACACCAACAACGACGGCGGCGATGCCAACAACTCCGTCACCCTGACGGTTGACACCGCTGCTCCAAACGCACCCTCGATCAGCACCGTCACCGATGACGTTTCCCCGGTGACCGGAACGGTTGCCAGCGGTGGCAGCACCAATGACACCGTGCTGGTGCTCGCTGGTACCGCAGAAGCCAATAGCACCGTGACTGTCCGCAACTCCGGCTCCTCACTGGGCACCACCACCGCCAATGGTTCCGGCGTCTGGTCCTTCACCACTGCCGCCCTCAACAACGGCACCATCTACACCTTCAACGCCACCGCGACCGATGCGGCAGGTAATGTGTCATCGGCTTCTGCCAACTACGCGGTCACCGTTGATACCACTGCCCCCACCGCCACGGTGGCGATCACCGCCGTGGTGTCTGACACCGGCATCTCCTCCAGCGATTACATCACCAGTGACACCACGCTGGTGGTGAATGGCAGCAACAGCAGCCTGGGCAGCGGCGAAAAGGTGCAGATCTCCACTGATGGCAGCACTTGGGCCGATGTGAGCATGGCCACCGCCACCACCTGGACCTACACCGATCCCACCATTCGCACCAGCAACCTCACCTACCAGGTGCGGGTGATCGACACCGCCGGCAACGTCGGCAACATCGCCAGCCAGGCGATCACAATCGCCCCCGACGGCACCTCAGGCGAAGACAATCTAATTGGAAATGCTGAAAGCAACACTATCGATGGAGGTGATGGCAATGACACTATCGATGGAGGTCTCGGTGATGACTACCTGATCGGTGGTCTGGGCAACGACAGCCTGATCGGTGGTCTGGGCAACGACAGCCTGATCGGTGGCAGCGGCACTGACACCCTCAGTGGTGGAGCTGGTACTGATTTGCTGTACGGCGACTCCGGCGCAGATTCCCTCGTCGGTGGTGATGGCTTCGATACCCTGATCGGTGGCGACGGTGCCGATTCGCTGAACGGTGGAGCCGGAAGCGATACCGTGTCCTACGCCCCCTCCATTTTTGCCGTCACCGTTACGGTGAATGCCACTACCGGCAACACTGGCGGTGATGCAGCAGGCGATGCATTGTTCTTCATCGAGAATCTGATCGGTTCAGATTTCAGCGACAGCCTCACCGGCAATGCTTCCGCTAACAACCTCAACGGCGGCGCCGGCAACGACACCCTCACCGGTCTTGCGGCCAAAGACACCCTCACTGGCGGCGCTGGCGCCGACTGGTTCTGGTACAAAGCCACAACTGAGGGCGGCGATACCATCACAGACTTCAGCGTCGCCGATGCTGACAGATTGGTGTTCACTACCAGTGCCTTCGGAGGCATCATTGCCGTGATAGGTGGCACCAACTTCTTTGCCAGTACTAACGGAGCTCCCAGTGGAACCACGGCCCAGTTCCTCTACAACACGTCAAGTGGCCTGCTGAGTTATGATAGCAATGGCTCAACCGTAGGCGGCAATGTAGCCATCGCTACGCTCACCGGTATTCCCGAAATTTCAGAGAGCTCGTTTCTTATGACACAATAAACCCAACTCGGCCTTTCATTTAACTGAAGTTAGACCTCCCCCCAATGGCTCCAGCCCTGCCAGAAATCATTTGTACCCGTTCAGGGGGCGGAATGAACCTGAGACTTATTGCAACGCAATGGGTTTGCTCGCTGGCTGTCGTTTGGAGATAGCTCAAGTCACATCGCCGAGGCCCCAACAAGCCCATTTTCAGGCCCTTAGACCCGCCACAGGAACTACGGGGTAGCGTCTCAGAAACCCGCACACACCATATGCAGCTCCTGAACGGGTACAAGCATTTTTCTCATCCCCACGAGGTTAAGACATGTCAGATTCTTCACATGAAGATCAAATGGCAACCATCAAATCTGATACGCCCTCCAGCAAGCTCAGTTGGATCACGCCTTCCTTTTCATGTCTTCAATCGAATGACATTGAAGCGAAGAATATTACAAACATTGCCGAGTGTGGCGGCCCTGCTGATGATCCTAACGCTCCCTCTTGCGCAACTATCGGACCGTCCTAACCTGGCGTTGCACCGATACTGCAGGATATCCTCAACTACAAGCTTGAATTCAAGTTTCCACCCTGCGGCTGGCCGTGAAGGGGTGGAGAAAGGTTATATCGCTTGACGTATATGCTCTTCCGGGAGTTATCGATAGAATGCTGCGGCATGGTCTGCAGCAACTTTGTCCGAGATTGAGTTCGACCAAACGCAATCACCTCCATCGTGGAATCTTCGTACCAACGGTCGATATGTATGCTAACGCTCATACAATCCTTCACAGTCCTTTGTTTGCCTCCACGCACACACTGCCAGCCATCGTCGAACCGGTGCCGCAGATGATCCCAGGCCCGCAACAGAGCTGACTTATCACCAGGGGGGGAACCACCAGGTGGCTTGCCCACAGGTCAGCCCTACAAGCAGGCACCAGCGTTCAGGGCAGGCTTCGAGATGCCGGCACAGGCTCAGCCCGTCGGTGTTGCAATCGCCGCCAGCGGCTCCGCACCATGGCTGCGAACGACAAATCCCGTGGCGTGATCGTTGAAGGCCGCTGGCATGGCGGTGAAATAGAGCACGATTCGCAGCCAGTCGACGGGATGGCGGCTCAGGCACGCTTTGCTAGTTGTGTAGTCCCACCAGCTTGTTCAGCAGACAAGTGGGTGTGAGGTCGTCATGGTCCAGGGTCATCGCATCACTAGCGCCTTTTGTTTGCACTGGCACAGCCCGGAGCTGCCGCTCCCCGAGCTGCCCGAGGTGGCAGCGTGCGAGGCGGCTCCAGCGGTGACGATCCGCCCGCAACAGGCCGCCGACTGGCCGGAGCTGGCGCCGGCCGCCCACGACACCCCCTTTCTGCAGATGGCCCGTGGCGATCTGCGGCTGCGGGTGGAGCAGATCGGTTGCTTCCGCATCAGCGGCGGCGAGCGGATCACCTGGCAGCGCGACCACGCCGGGGTGAGCGATCAGGACCTGCGCACCTTCCTGCTCGGTTCGGCGATGGGGGCCCTGCTGATTCAGCGCGGCCTGCTGGTGCTGCACGGCAATGCCCTCGAAAAAAACGGCCAGGCGATCGTGTGCCTGGGCCATGCGGGCGCCGGCAAGTCCACCCTGGCTTATGCGCTGCTGCAGCAGGGCTGGCGGCTGCTCGCCGACGACCTGGTGACGATCAGCCCCGACGGACTGGTGCTGCCGGGCATCCCGCGGATCAAGTTGTGGCAGGACGCAGCCAGGGCCTTTGGCCTGGACCCCGATCAGCTGCCGCCGATTCGCCAGGGGATCCACAAATACCTGCTGATGGGGGAGGCCCTGCGGCGGGCGAGCCAACCGGTGCCCCTGCGGGTCCTCTATCTGCTGCAGCGGCGGCGCCAGGATGCCGCCGCCACCGACCCGCCCCGCATCAGCCGGATCGGCAGCCAGAAGACGGCGGCCCTGCGGCTGCGCAACCAGGCCTACCGGCCCCGCTTTGTGCGCGGCCTCGGCCAGGAGGGTGCCAATTTCCTCGCCCTGGCCAGCCTGCAGCAGCAGGTGCCCCTGGCCACCCTGCCGATGCCGGCCGGCATCGGCGCGATGCAGCACTGGCTGGAGCAGCAGGATCTGCTGCAGGCCGCCGCCGAGGCCTCGCCATGAACACCCCCGAGCCCTATTGGTATCTGGCCAGCTACCCCAAATCCGGCAACACCTGGTGCCGGGTATTTATTACTGAACTCAGGCGTTTGGCTGGGCTCGATAGCGCCGATGCCACAGAAGCAGCTCAGCAAGAGGAGCGTGAGCTGCGGCTCAACCGGGATCTGGCCACGGGTTCGATTGTGAGCAGCCGCCACTGGCTCGATGACCAGCTCGGGATCGACAGCGCCGATCTGCGCTGGAGCGAGCTGGATAAGGTGCGGGGCCGGGTGGGCCATCAGCGGGCGCTGTATGCCGACTGCCTGCGCTACCACAAGGTGCACGATGCGTTCACCAGCCCGGATTCGGCTGGCCAGCCGGTGGTGCCCACCGAGGGGTGCCGGGGGGCGGTGGTGGTGATCCGCCATCCGGCGGATGTGGCGGTATCGCTGAGCCATTTCTTCTCCTGGTCTGTGGAGCGCTGTGTGGCCTTTTTGTTGAACGAGGAAGCAGCGCTGTGCCGCTCGAGCAAACGGGGCGGACAGCAGGTGCGCCAGTTCATGGGCAGCTGGGCCAACCATGTGACGAGCTGGGTGGATCAGCCGCAGATCCCGGTGCTGCTGCTGCGCTACGAAGACCTGCTGCTGCAACCGGAGCCGCACTTCCGCTGGCTGGCCACCTTCCTCAACCTGCCTGCGGAGGAGCCCCTGATCCGGGAGGCTGTGGCCAACACCCGCTTTGCCAAGCTCCGCGCCAAGGAAGACGCCGAAGGTGGCTTCCACGAGCGCCCGCAGGGCTGCGAGCGATTTTTCCGGTCTGGCCGTAGCGGCGAAGGCCAGGAGCAGCTCACCGGCGAGCAGCTGCAGCAATTCGAGGAGGCCTTTGCGGCCACCCTGCATCGCTTTGGCTACGGGGAGCCGGTGCCCCAGTGAGACGAGCGTGGCCCTTCAGAAGCTGCTCTGATGGCGCACCGGGCCGGGATAACGGGCCACCAGCGCATCAGCGGTGATCAGCAGCAGTCCTTCCGATTCCGCCTGGGCCAGCAGCAAACGATCGAAAGGATCACGATGCAGGGGCGGCAACTGGGCCACCGCCAGCACATGGGCAGCCTCGATGGGACATTCCAGGAAGTCACCATCCAGCAGTGTGCGCCGCAACACCGACGGTTGCACCTGAAACCCCTCCCGGCCCAGGCCCGACTTGATCACCAACTCCCAGAGGGAGGCCACGCTGAAACAGAGCGTGTGGTGGGGATCCTCCAGCACATCCCGCAAGGCAGGCCCGAGGCGGTTCGGATCGCCCATGGCCCAGACCAGGATGTGGGTATCAAGCAGGAGCTTCACAGCTCTTTGGAGCCGGATGGGGAAGTCGGCAGGCCCTCGAACAGATCTGCGATCTCATCGCTGGCGATCTGGTCGAAATCATCTGGCAGAGAACATTGTCCCGCCAGCAGGCCGAGGCGGCGCTTGAGAGTTGGGGTCGGGCTGTCAGGGTCCGCCAGCCGGGTCACCTGCACCAGGGGAACACCGGCCTTGCAGATCACGAAACCCTCGCCGGCCAAGGCCTGAGCCACCAACCGCGAGAGATGGGTCTTGGCTTCATGCAGATTGACCCGCCGCATCATTGCCCTGGTGAGCCAAGATTGGACTTAGTTTAACCAACTGCCCATGGGTGGAGCGACCGTTGCCTTGCGGGGTGCGCGTGCTCGACCACAAAGGGAGTGGCGGTCATCAGCTGTCTCCCACCAAGTGCCCCCGAGCTGCCGTAGTCGCCCCAGGACGGCTCCAACTCGCTCCGATCGGCCCGCCAGTGCATCGCCCGATTCCGGTTCGGGTACCAAAGCCAGAGGAGAAGCAAAGGTGGCCATGCGCCAGCTGAAACGCCGCTGCGGGCCCCTGAGCGCGGAGCAGGAAGCGTGATCCGCAGCCTGCCCCTCCACCGCCTGGAGACCTTGGCCGAAGCCCGGCTCGATGTTGAGGGCATGGCCGATCTCAACGCCTGTCTGCCGGCCAACGCCTGCGCACGCCGCCCACCGTGCTTCTGCTGTGCCTGTGGGCCTGGAGGGGACTGTTGGCGGCCTGGCTGGACGGGTGCTGAAGAGTGCTGTTGCAATTTGCGTCAGGTGAGCGTATTATGCGCCTGGCGAATACTTTTATGACTTCTGCTGAGTTTGTCCACAACGACGAACTGCTCGCTGCAAGGAAAAACACGAAGTTGGACTGGGTCACTCCAAGATTGATGTTGATGGGGGCGGAGGATACGGAGGGCAACAAAGCTGACTCTCCGGATGAGCGGAACGAATACGGTACTGGACCTTCCTGACCATCTTGGCATAAACCCCGCCCACTCCAACAAAAACCAATAACACCAACGGGTCTGCAAAGACCCTTTTTAATGGCCTGGAGCATTGATTGCCTGGCACCGTCTGTGCTGATTTGAGAGTGTGGCCGCTTCTTCTGGGCGGCATCGCTGTTATTTCTGCATTGAATCAAATTAGTTTCCGCAGCAAAGCAAGGCGGCAATGAGCGCCACAAGATATTCACCTTGACGCCTATTCCTAAAGTTTATTTCCCCTCCGGCACGGCATTTGTGCCCTAACTGCTATTCAGGCAGTCGTCATCATTCCAGCGTGATGCATTGCAACGGCGAAATTGCTGGGCGATTTGATGCCAGCGCTCAGGAAGTTGCTGCAGCGTAGTCAGGTTGAGCGGCAGCGATTGCTGCCCAATGCAGTGCCTACGGCGTTTGCTATTGCCTTGTGCTCTGGTGGCAGTGCCTTTGAGTAGGGCAATCAACTTGCTGCCCCATTGTTTGGTTTTGATTGGTTTTGATTTGCAGCGGTATTTCTTACAGAAGTTTATGTATCGTTTTGAGCATCCAGTGAGCGTGGGTGCAAGTTGCAAAAAAGAAGGGTGCCAGTCGCTCAATCCGTCTGCTTCTAATCGGCTGTAATGCCCGTAGTTGCTATAAGGGTCATAAAACCCTTGTCGCACTCCCGCCGCCTTGGGATTGGCGTGTATGTAACGCAGGGTATTGAGTGCCCTTTGGTGGTCTTCTGGGGCGATAGGGGTGGAGTAATCGCGCGCCTCCCAGAAGTGCCCGCAACGCCCAGTGAGGCGGTTGAGCAGCATGGAGGCGTACCACCCCACCCAGTGCATCAGTTTGGTCACTTGGCTGGCATCATCGGGCTTGATCAGTAGATGGATGTGATTCGCCATCAGGCAGATGCCATACAGCTGAAGCGGGTATTTCTGCTTTGCTTTCTCTAAGACCACCAGCAGCACATCACGCCTGATGCGTTTGGCAATCAAAAACTGCCGACTGTTGCACCTAAGTGTGATGTGAAATGAATGCCCCTGCCTAAGAGTTTGCTGAAAAAACCCACCCACCTCTGCGAAAATGGGACAACTGCCCAGTCCAGATGCGAGGCCACCGGGAGCGCAGCGGCTCCCTGTTCTCCTACGTGTCGATTGAGGCGCGGATCCCGGCCAGCCATCCGCTGCGGCGGATTCGCAAGCTGGCGGATCAGGCCCTCGATCGGCTCAATCCCACCTTCTGCAAGCTCTACGCCGCAGAAGGCCGGCCCTCAGTTCCCGCCGGAGCAGCTGCTGCTGGCGTCGCTGCTGCAGGCGTTCTACGGGATCCGATCGGAGCGGCTTTTGCTGGAGCAGCTGCACTACAACCTGCTGTTCCGCTGGTTTGTGGGTCTGAGCCCCGACGATCCGATCTGGCATCCCACCACATTCAC
>QLAH01000088.1_pt1 | contig 88759 bp, 71 predicted proteins | sample 4693081 | NCBI WGS metagenome assembly QLAH01 (sample SAMN09425401, study PRJNA476045) | Lake water metagenome, whole genome shotgun sequencing project.
GATCTCGCGCAGCTCGAGCGAGACCTCGAACACCCGCTCGTAGAACAGGCGCGCTCGCTTCATGTCGGCGACGGGGATCTCGAAGTAGACGAGGGGATTCATGGTGAGAGCTCGTGGCAGGGTGTCGTCGCGCGGCGGAGGACCCAACTCAGCGGCTCGGTCTACGGGGCGCGGCAAACGAGGAATCTGTGCTTTCGATGGAATCAACCCGACTCTCATAGTGCTGGACCGGAGATCGGGGGCAGGTCAATGCCAGTAAGAGCCACTCTAAGCGGACTTGACTCCCCCTAATCGATTGTCATCTGCAGCCGCAGCTTCTATGTCCGCGATCACAATCTCCAACAAACGCTTGGCTGTCGCTCGGAGTTGCTCCCGAGTCACCTGTTTACTCGCCAACAGCCCGTTGTTGCAGGTCGACAATGCCTGATCCAAATCCGTTTCGCTTTCCAGCATCGCTCTCATGCCGTTACCACTCCTCTTCGCAAGGTCTCGCCATTTGCTCGGGAATAGGGTTTGCAGCGCACGGAGCCACGCTGTATGCCAAGAATCAAGTTTGCCTTCGGCCAACCAGGCAAGCGCCAGAGACCGCCCAAGGTCTTTATTGCTGCGCTTGATCGTCGTGTCTTTGATGACATCCGGTTTGATCATCGGATGTTCCAAGAGATTGGCGAGCGCCATCATCTCCGGCTTGGCAACTCGAATGCCGACCGGAGCTTGGACTGCATCAAATGTCGCAACGCTCGTGAACTGAAAACTCGGCAGGCCGTAGTGTTCGCCGTTGGACAAGACAAATCGCATGAAGTTGCGGCGGTCTTGAGCTTCCCCATCCGGCTCAGTGAGAAGTTCAAGAAACCAATCCTCACTCTCTGGTGGATAGAGGCGAAGGGCAGGCAATTTGTCGTCAGGAGTCGTCTCGTCGCCTGGAGCGCCAAACTCGCCGTCTCGCTTCGGTTTCCAGTTCGCGCACAACAACCCTTCCGCAACATCACGTCCATTTTGCGGCGCGCTGCCGCGTGGCACAAGGACAGTGTCTACGTCCTTCGTCCGGACGCTAAATGATGTAGATGGTCCCGTATGCCAATAGGCTGCTGCTAGGCTACCGATGACAATGACGTGTTGCCGAAGTGTCTCGGGTATCGCGGCCACGACGGTACGCAATACTGCGTCGGGCAAGACATCTTTAGGGTCTGAGGCCACGCGTGATTACTCCCGTTCGAAGACCTCTTGTAAATGCCTTTGTCTGCGCTTCGAGCCTTGCTTCATGAAGGTCAAACAAACATTCGATTGGATCTGCCCATGCTAACCCGCTAGGCCTTTGCTCGAAGAGTGAATCCGTTTGCGAAACGGCATGAACAACCACATGTGCGGGCTTTCGTGGGTCACTCTCAGGTTCAAGAGCGGGATCGAGCCGGTGTACGAGGGCCGTCACTTCGTCATCGGAAAGCATGTGAGTGCAGAGGTCTAGGCGAGGAGTGCCAATCAGATCCAGTGACGGGTAGTAGTGCCTAGCCGCCATTGCGCCTCCCAAGCCGACGCCTTTCGCGCCAAGTCGCTCCAATCGCTGTACGTGTTGCTCGGGTGATCGAGGTTGGCCCGAGCGGTCGGCGAATCGCTTGGTGACACGAGATCGTTCGGCAAGGCTGAACAATGCAAACAGTTCGGAATCGGGCATGAATCGCAGCGACACCTTTCGGTCCGAGGTTCGCTCGATTGAGCTTCCCAGCGACTGAAGCACTCTTGACAAGGTGGGGTAAGAGCAACCGGCGGTTCTCCCGAGCCAAGAGATCGACACCGGTGTCCGCAGCACCAACGATTGGTAGAGAAGGAGTTTCTGGATAACGAAGGCAAAGTCCAGCCGACCAGCTGGAATTCGAATCGTTGACTTCTCGGCTCGTACCGTTTCCAGAATCCACTCTCGGAACTCCGAAGAAATCGCCATCGGCACGTTCGGGGTCCACCGATCCTCCACCACCGAGCAGATGGCGAGTCTGCCTATCACGTCGCGACTGAGGATGGACGCAATGCCTTCCCATTCCTCAGCGATCCGTGCCGCTGTCACCGAAGGTTCGACCAGCACCAGGTAGCCGACTGCCTCTGGGTACTGCCTCAGCGCGATAGCCAAGTCCAAGAGTGCAATCCGAACTGATCGGACTGAATCGACCCAGAATTTGACCACGGCGATTGCGCGACCGCTCGGATGCACCGCATCAAGGTTGGGGAGATGGCGAGAGTGTCTCATTTACCTGCAGCCTTTAAACGCAACCTGCAAGTAGATGTTAAAGCTGCAGGTTGGCATAGTCAACTATCGGCACAATCAGGCGGCAAGAGAAAAGGGATTCTGTTTGGTTGCCAGCTGGGCGGACTGTCTCACTAGTGCCGATAACCAGCCCATCGAAAAGGCTGATCACGCCGAGAGGCCTTTGTGGAAATCCGCTGCCTTCGGCTCGATGCTCCAGAGACAGAGAACTGGACAGGTTGGGCCTGTACCGCCTTGTCGGGCTGCCCCATTGGATCCAGCGACTGCACGCGTTGCCAACAACCGAGCAATGCACCGCATCCAGTTTCTGAGACATGTTGAAGTCGGTATTCACGAGGCCTCCCCGAGGAGGATGCGTCGGTGCGCTGCGGGCGTTCGGTAGCCGATCCGCTCGATGATCCAGCGGCTGTTGAAGCGGCGGGCGAAGTCGCGGAGCGCTTGATTGAGCTCCTCGACGGTGCGGAATCGGTGCAGCCACAGCAGCTGGTTCTTCAGCCTCTTCGCCTCCTCCGACTTGATGCCGCCGTACTGGTTGCTCCAGCGGTGGAAGGTCTGCTCGCTCACGCCGAGGTGCTGCAGCACCTGCGCCATCGAGCGGCCCGACGAGAGCATGGCGTCGGCCTCGCGAAGCTTGTTGATGACCTGTTCAGATGTGTGTCGTGTCCGTTTCATCGAGACTCTTGAGGCCTCCCTCGGCCCAGCCGGGGCCGGTCGGGAATCGCATGGCGAGTGGATCAGTTTTCGGGGGCAGGTCACGATGAGAGCGACCCCCCGTCAATTCGAGGAATCCACGTCGGCAACCCGCCACACGCGGGCCCTACCTCGCGGAGCCAGATCGGGTTAGGGGAATGTTTGGTTATCGGCATCGACGGAAGATTTCTGGATGCATTTCACGCTCAGATCCAATTTCACCGCTCGGTGAAACAGCCGATAGAATGAAACCATCACTCTGGATGTGATTTCACCACCAGTTGAAAGGACGAAGTGAACGAGAAGGTACCAATACCGACCGCCAAGCAGCTCCTCGGCTGGTTTGAGGAGCTGGGGACGTCTTCAGGGCTGTTCCGGGTCGTGTCCGGCCGATCCGAGACGCGCGGAGGCCACGCCCCGTTGCCAATGGATGAACAGCTCGACATCGAGCTGGTCGAGGGGAGTCGGCGCCTGCGGCTCTTGGTCGAGGTGAAGGCGCAAGTCCATCCCAAGCAGGTGGTTGTGTCGCTGTCGCCATTGGCCGCGATGGCTCGGGCGGCCGGTCGGGACACCCTGGCGGTGCTGGCTGCTACGTACGTATCCCCAAGGGTTGCGCAGGTGTGCCGGGACTATGGCGTCGGTTACATCGATGGCGCTGGCAACGCCCATCTGGTCGGGCCCGGCCTGTGTCTCCACGTGGAAGGGCGGCCGAATCGACGGCCGGACACTCGGCCGGCTGAGCGACTCTTTGCGCCAAAGTCCAGCCGCATCGTGCGTGCGCTACTTGAGAGACCGGACCGCCAGTGGAGGGTGCAGGATCTAGCCACCACCGCGAAGGTCAGCATCGGACTCGCATCGAGGATCAAGCAGAAGCTGCTGGAGGAGGCATACGCCGAGGAGACTTCCGAAGGCGTACGCGTCGTGGATCCTGACAGGCTGCTCAGCGAATGGGTGGCGGCGTACAAGTTGCCCAAGCAGCGCATCGCGGTGTACAGCCTGGACGGACCGGAGAAGGTTGAGCGGGACGTCGTGCGCTGGGGAGAGCAGCACGATGTCGCCTGTGCGCTCGCGGAGTTCTCGGCGGCATCGCATCTGGCGCCGATGGTGCGGACCAAGCGGGCGGTCGTGTACGTGTTCGCCGACGAAGCCTCGGACACCCTGGAACAACTGACGAGAGATCTGTCGCTCCGGCAAGTCGACTCGGGGCCGACCGCAGAGCTCTGGGTTACCGACGACGAGAGCGTGTTCCACAACGCTGAGGCGGTCGACGGCACACGGGTTGTGTCGGCGCTACAGGCGTATCTCGACGTGAGGAAGAACCCAGCCCGGGGTCAGGAGGCGGCTGACGAACTCTACCGGCGATACCTGAAGCCGCGCTTCGCAGGGAAGGCGGGTGGCGCATGACGACAGCGGTGCCGACACACGAGGAGTTTCGCGCGAGGAGTTTCGCGCGAGCCATGCCGTGCTCATCGAGGTGTTGAACGTGCTGGGCAGCTATGTCGATGGGATGGTGGTGATCGGAGGCTGGGTGCCGGAGCTGATGTTCCCGGAGCGGGGGCACGTCGGCTCGATGGATGTAGACCTTGCGGTGGACGGACGCACCATTCAGCCGAGCGCGTACGACTCGATCCGCAAGCGGCTGGTCGCTGCCGGGTACGTGCAAGTGGCGGTTCATGCCGGTGTTTTCACGAAAGCGCTCCCTACCTTTGGATCGGTCACAGTGAAGCTGGACCTCGTGACCGGCGAGGGGAGTGGTGCACAGGACGTCGGTAACCAGGCGCTGGTACAGGATCTGAACCTCGGGCAACTTCGTGGCGTCGGTCTCGCTTTCGATCACGCTGTCAGCATGAAGCTCAAGGGCGTGATGCCCGATGGCACGGAGAACATCGTGCAGGCGCGGGTCGTGGATGTGCCGGCGTTCCTGTGCTTGAAAGCGTTTGCGCTGAGCGAACGCGTCAAGCCGAAGGATGCGTACGACGTCTACTTCTGCGTGAAGCACTGCGAGGGCGGACCCGCAACCCTCGCAGCGGCTGCTCGGCCGCTGCTGAACTCGGCCCAAGGGCGCAAGGCCGTCGAGATCCTCCGAGAGAAGTTCGCGACACTGAAGAGCGTCGGGCCGCAATGGGCTTCGGACGTGGCGGCGGGACAGGGGGAGGATCGCGAGACCGTCAGTCGAGATGCATACGAACGGTTTCGTATCTTCCTTGGCGAGCTGGAAAATGGGGCGACATGAACAACGCAGGCTTGGTGCGCTGCACGGTTTCCTGAGACACCCGTCTGGGACTCGACGGCACAACGCACGACACCAGGCAGGAGCCCCTGCACAGGATGCCTTTATCGACGAAGCGAGCGCGAAACGCGAGCAGAGCCAGAGTCGCCGTTCGTAGCGTGTGGCATCACTTTGAGTGATGGCGGACTCGGACGCGCACGGGGTGTCACGCGACCTTCCCTCGCCTACTTCTCCGCCTACTCCCCGGTCCAGTCCCTGCAAAGCGTCTCCGCCTGCTCTAGCACCAGCTTCACGGCCGAGTCCTGCAGGTCGGGCGGGAAGCCGTGCGCTTTGAGGATCTTCTTCACGACGACCCGGATCCTCGCCCGCACCGAATCACGGATCGTCCAGTCCACCGAGGTGTTCTTCCGCATGGCTGTGACGAGCTCCTGCGCGATGATCCGCAACTCCGGGTCCTTCATCGCCACTACGGCACTCTCGTTGTCCGCCAGCGCGTCGTAGAACGCCTCCTCCTGCGGGCTCAGGCCCAGGCGCTCGCCGCGTTCCTTCAAATCGCGCAGCCGAGGCGCAAATGTTCGGAGCCAAGGCTCAAATGTTCGGAGCCAAGGCTCAAATGTTCGGAGCCTGCCCTCAAATGTTCGGAGCTGCCGGCTTCTCAAGTTCCGCTATCGGTCCTTCGATTGAGTTCATCTCCGAACACATCCACCGCCCGAGGCAAGCCAGCCCCAGGCAAGACATAGACGGCGCCGCGACCTGGGTTGTCCGTGGTCAAAAGGCCAGCGCGCACGAGGTTCTGCACCAGCCGAGCGGCGTCGGGCGGGGACAGTCTGCAGACCTCCCGAACTCGGGCATGGTCGACGACATCTTCGCCGATCGCTGCCGCAAGCACCAACTCGGCGTTCGCGTCGAGCGAGGGACCTGCCTGCCGCGCCATCAGCGTGGGGGAAGAGCGCCATCTCGTTGCCGTCGATCTCGCGCAGCTCGAGCGAGACCTCGAACACCCGTTCGTAGAACAAGCACGCGCGCTTCATGTCGGCGACGGGGATCTCGAAGTAGACGAGGGGATTCATGGTTCAAGATCGTGGCAAGGTGTCGTCGCGCGGCGGAGGACCAACCTCAGCGGCCCGACCTGCGGGGCGCGGCAACCGAGGAACCTGTTCTTTCGATGGAATCAACCCGACACTCATATTGCCGGAGCAGAGATCGGGGGCAGGTCAGTACCGCAGTCACTGACGAACCAGCGCGAGGGCGTCTTCAACCGTCCGAAGCATTCGCGGCAGTTCGTTCCGCGTTGCTCGCCACAGAATTCCGTAGTCGATCGAGTCGTAGTCCCTTCGGATTGCCTCGCCGAGTCGGATGGCGGTTCCGGCGTCTTCGATGCGATGCCAGGTGTGCTCGTCGACACCGCGCAGCCGGTTCAATGCCTCTGCAATCACTTCGAACTGCCTCTCGACCGCGGCGCGCTTCTGCTTGTCAGCCCACAGGCGATGTTCGTTCACGTCCGCCGACCATTCGAGGATGAAGTGCCCGGCCCTCAGCACGCACTCCAACGGATCGCGGGCTTCCTTCTTTGGCGCGAGACTGGGGACGTGCTTATGCCGCATGACGTTCGAGCGAGCCGGCCCGCGGAGGCGCGGCTACTTGGCCCATCTTGTGAAAATGTACCGCGTACCGCCGGGCGGGGCATCGGGACCTGCCGTAGCGGGTCCGGTTCAGCGAGTGGTTCGGCAGCGCCTTCCGGTGCGAGTGGTGCGCTGCGCAGGTTCCCGAGACACCCGTTTGCGAGTCGAGGGCACAGCCCACGGCACCATGAAGAGGCCGCGACCCACGACGCGTTCGTCGGCGGAGCGAGCGCGGAGCGCGAGCGGAGCCAGAGTTGCCGTTCGTAGCGTGTGGCATCACTTTGCGTGATGGCGGCCTCGGACGCGCACGGGGTGTCACGCGACCTTCCATCGCCTACTTCCGCCGCCTACTCCCCAGTCCAATCCCTGCAAAGCGTCTCCGCCTGCTCCAGCACCAGCTTCACGGCGGCGTCCTGCAGGTCGGGCGGGAAGCCGTGCTGGCGGAGGATCTTCTTCACGACCACGCGGATCCTCGCCCGCACCGAATCACGGATCGTCCAGTCCACAGAGGTGTTCTTCCGCATGGCTGTGACGAGCTCCTGCGCGATGATCCGCAACTCCGGATCCTTCATCGCCACCACGGCACTCTCGTTGTCCACCAGTGCGTCGTAGAACGCCTCCTCTTGCTCGTTGAGCCCGAGGCGTTCGCCGCGCTGACGGGCATCTCGAATGTCCCGCGCCTGCTGCATCAGCGCCTCGATGACCTCCTGCGAGGTCACCGCCCGGTTGTGGTAGGCGTTCAGGGTCTTCTTCAGCATCTCGCTGAACTGCCGGCTCTTCACCACGTTTCGGGCGAACCCCGCCTTGATCTCGCCCGCGAGCAGCGTCGCAAGCACCTCGGCGGCGAGGTTCTTGTGCTTCATGCCCTTGACTTCCCGCAGGAACTCCTCGGACAGGATCGAGATGTCGGGCTTCTGCAGGCCTGCCGCCGCGAAGACATCGATCACCTCGCCATGGGTCGTCACCGCGCTCGACACCAGCTGCTTGATCGCGTGGTCGAGGTCGGCCTCGTCGCGCTCGCTGTGGTTCAGCTTGCGGAGCGCCGACTGGATCGCCTGGTAGAAGCCGATCTCGTCCCGCAGGTCGATCGCGGTCTCGTGGGTCGCGCACAGCGCGAAGGCCCGCGAGATCTCGGTCACCACGGTCACGAACCGCCGCTTGCCGTCCTCGAGCCCGAGGACATGCTCCTCCGCCTCCGCAAGGATCGCGAGCCGCTCGGGTCCGCTGGCCGCAGCCATTCGCGTCCAGTCGAAGCCGTGCAGCATGCCCCGCGCCACCTCGACCTTCTCGACGAGGACTTCGACCGCCTGCTCGACCTGCTCGCTCGTGCTGCCGCGGCCGCCGCTCTCGGTGTAGGTCGAGAGCGCCTCCTTCAGCTGCTCGGCGAGGCCCAGGTAGTCGACCACGAGGCCGCCCGGCTTGTCGCGGAAGACCCGGTTCACGCGGGCGATCGCCTGCATCAGCCCGTGGCCGCGCATCGGCTTGTCCACATACATCGTGTGGAGGCAGGGGGCGTCGTAGCCCGTCAGCCACATGTCGCGCACGATCACGATGCGGAAGGGGTCGTTCGGATCCTTGAACCGCACCGCCAGCTCCCCGCGCCGCGGCTTGCTGCGGATGTGCGGCTGCCACTCGAGCTTGTCCGAGGCTGAGCCCGTCATCACGATCTTCGCGACGCACTGCTTGCCCGCCTCCGCCTGCTGGTCGTCGCCCGGGTCGCCCGCCCAGTCGGGCCGCAGCCTCAAGATGGCGTCGAGCAGGTCGATGCAGATGCGGCGGCTCATGCACACCACCATCGCCTTGCCGGGCAGGATCTCCTGCCGCCGCTCGAAGTGCGCCACCAGGTCCTTCGCGATGATCTCAAGCCGCTTCGGGTCGCCCACCAGCGCCTCAAGCGCCGCCCAGCGCGTCTTCAGGCGCTGGCGCGTCTCCTCCTCCTCGCCCTCGGTGATCTCCTCGAACTCCTCGTCGATGCGCGGCAGCTCGGCCTCAAGCAGCCCGAGCTTCGCAATGCGGCTCTCGTAGTAGATCGGCACCGTCGCGCCGTCGGCGACCGCCTGCTGGATGTCGTAGATCGACACATAGTCGCCGAACACGGCGCGGGTGTTCGCGTCGGTCTTCTCGATGGGCGTCCCCGTGAACCCGATGAACGAGGCGTTCGGCACGGCGTCGCGCAGGTGCCGCGCGAGGCCGTCGATCAGGTCGTATTGGCTGCGGTGGGCCTCGTCGGCGATGACCACGATGTTCCTGCGGTCGGAGAGGCAGGGCATGCGGTCGCCCTTCTCCTCGGGCATGAACTTCTGGATGGTCGTGAACACGACGCCGCCGCTCGCGACCCGCAGCAACTCGCGCAGCTTCGCACGGCTGTCGGCCTGCGCGGGCGTCTGCCCGAGCGTGTCCTGGCACCGCAGGAACTGGCCGTAGAGCTGCTGGTCGAGGTCGTTGCGGTCGGTCAGTACGACGACGGTGGGGTTCTCCATCGCGGCCGACCGCGCGATCGCTCCCGCATAGAACAACATCGAGAAGCTCTTGCCCGAGCCCTGCGTGTGCCAGACGACGCCGACCCTGCGGTCGCCCTTGGCCGACGCCGCGCGCATCGTCTGCTCGACCGCCACATTGACCGCGTGGAACTGGTGGTATCCGGCGATGATCTTCGAGGTGCGGCCCTTGTCGGCCGACTCGAAGGTGACGAAATCTCGGATCAAGCCGAGCACGTTTCGCCGGTCGAACATCCCGCGGATCAGGACCTCGAGCTGCACGGCGCCGGACCGCTCCTCTTTCTCGCCGTCGATCGTGCGCCAGATCTTGAACCACTCCCAGTTGGCCGAGAGCGACCCGGTGCGGGCGCGGAGCCCGTCGGAGATCACGAGGAACTCATTGAACCTGAAGAGCGACGGGATCTGCTGCTTGTAGGTCTGCAGCTGGTTGAACGCGTCGCGGATCGAAGCCGCCTCGCTCGCGGCGTTCTTGAGCTCGAACACCGCGATCGGCAGGCCGTTCAGGAAGAGGACGATGTCGGGCCGCCGCGCATGCTGGCCCTCCGACACCGCGAACTGGTTGACGGCCAGCCAGTCGTTCGCGTCGGGGTCGTCGAAGTCGGCGAGCCGCAGGCGGTCGCCGGCGGTGGTGCCGTCAGGGCGCCGGTACTCGACCTCGACGCCGTTCGCGAGCATCGCATGGAAGCGCCTGTTCGCCTCGATCAGGTTCGGGCCGTCGACGAGCAGGACCTTCCGCGCGGCATCTTCCAAGGCATCCGAGTTCGCGTCAGGGTTCAGCCGCCGCAGGGCGTCGCGCAGCCTCGCTTCGAGCACCACATCGGAGTTCGACGCCCGCTCGGCGGATGGACCGTCGGGGGCGATGTCGGGGCCGTGGCAGTGCGCGTAGCCGAGCTCCTTGAGCCAGCCGAGCGCGGCCTGTTCGACGGTGTCCTCGGTGATCGAAGTCATGGCGTTCTACTTTGTCTTCGGCTTGGACGGCGGCTTGCTCGGGCTCGACTTGGGGCGGTCAGGAGCCGGGCGCGCACGGTCGCCGAGACCTGATGCACCGAAGCCGCGCGTTTCGATCTTCGAGTTCGGATTACCTTTGTTCTTGCTCATGAGGAAGGCCCTTGCGAGAGATTCCAAACGCACGCGATGCAGAAAAGGACGATCGCGCCAAGGCCAGTTGCCAGTACGGCGAGTGCGGTCGTGGTGAGATACCGGTTGCGGCTTTCAAGGGCCAGCATTTGGTGCTTTGCACACTCGCCGTCAGGCTGCAAGGACTCGAGATACTTCTGGAGGCTGTTGACGTTGTTCCAGCGCACCCAGCAGAGCATCACGAGTGCCGCCGCAAGAAGGAAGGCGCCTGCAGAGAGCGGAACGATGGACCACTTCGGCCCCGTCGCGAGAAACTTGTCACAGAAGTAGAGCGCGCCCCCAAGAAAGGCGGTGGTTATGGTGGTCGCCATCGTGTAGAAGCCACCTGCCTCGTCTGCCATTTTGGCAAAGGCGAGGCGCTTGTCCTCGGCTGTCGCGACTGAGGGGTCAGCCTTCTTGTTCTTCACGACGCGACCTCCTGCATCGACCCGAGCGACGCGGGGATGCGCAGCTCGCCTGAGATCAGCTTCGGGAGGAGGGTGTCGCGGAGGGCGGCGAGGGTTCGGTTCTGGTTCTGGCAGAGATCGCTTCGCCGCATGAGCGGAGATACATGCTCATCGAAGCGAGCGAGCAGTGTTGTAGGTGGAACTACTGTTAGAAAACTCGGAATTGCCTCGCGAGCGAGGTGCAGTACGGTCGTTCCAGTCGAGTGCGCCAGCATTGCAGCGACAAATCTCGGGCTACGACCGAGGAGTGCGAGCCAGCTCCGCGGGACACTACCGACGGAGGGCCGTAGCACGAGTACATCTGTCGATGCAACGATGATTTCGTAATCGTCGATTTGGGGAACGCGTGCCGTCCTCCCGATTAGCTCAGCCGCCTGTGTCACGTCGGTGCAAGGCATAACCACGTCGCCACACGCTACTACCTGGCCCTCCTTATACCGACCCACGAACGGCTTCAGGCCGCCATCGCGATAGCCGCCGCCGCGAACGAACGACTTCAGAGACAGCAGGGCAACGGAACTCGGCTGCAGCTCAGCGCTCGTGTAAGAAGCGCCCTTCGAGACCTCGACTAGATCCGAGAGAGAAACCACCCGCCACCCCTCCGGGATCGGCCCGAGCGCGGAGTCGACGAGGCGGCTGGGGAAGAGGTCGGCGATCTCCTTCGGGAGGCCGGGGTCGCGGCCCTCCATCTTGGCCCGCACGGGGTCGAAGTCGACGAACCACGACTTGAACAGCGCCCGCGCCATCTCCTCGAGCGTCTGGCACATGCGGCGGTTCAGGTCGATCTTGTCGTCGAGCGCGCCGAGGACGGAGGCGATCGCGCGCTGGTCCTGCAGGGATGGGGTAACAATTGGGATTCGGCGAATGATGCCCTCGTTCAGCGAGGGCATCGTTGTTCCAGCGGCATGCTGGATCATCCATGCACGGTGCGCTCGTGTCTGGAGTTGGTAGGCCACAAATCTCGTGTCGCACTTCGCAGGATCGAGCCTTACGCGAATCCCGTCCGAGCCCAAGAAACAGCCTTCTTCGTGCGGCTGGACCAGGGCACTCCGCTCCACGGCACCCTTTCGACCGAAGACAATGTCCCCAGCCATGAGGACGAACTCTGGCATCTTTCGAACGATGCTGGTGTCGACCCGTGGCGTGTCGTGATGTATGCGCAGCCGACCAGTTCCGACTTCGCCAACGGAAATGACGGGGACGCCGACTGACGAGTACTCAGATGCCTTGAGTTTGGTCCCAAACGGACCCGTCTTGATGCTTCCACCAGTCGCTTCGATCAGAGCGCCAATCGTGGTTTCATCACTCCCCATGTCCCAGCCCTCGGAGGTTTGCATCGATGACTCGGTCGAGCTCGCGGGCGGCCGAGAAATGCGAGCGTAAATCAGCAGCAAGCCGCGTCACTCTTGCGTCATACGGCTCCCCGTCATCCTCGATCTCCTGGGCTCCTACATATCGCCCCGGCGTCAACACGAACCCGTGCCCCTTGATCTCCTCGACCGTCGCCGACTTGCAGAACCCCGCGACGTCCTCGTACTTCGCCGCGCCCTTGTCGCCGCGCCATGCGTGATAGGTCGACGCGATCTTCGCGATGTCGGTGTCGCCGAGCTCGCGGTGCACGCGGTCGACCATCGTGCCGAGGTTGCGGGCGTCGATGAAGAGCGTCTGCTTGCGCCGGTCGCGCCGCTTGCCGTCGTGCTTGTTCCGCGCGAGGAACCAGAGGCACACGGGGATCTGCGTCGCGTAGAAGAGTTGTCCCGGCAGCGCCACCATGCAGTCGACGAGGTCGGCCTCGACCAGCCGCTGGCGGATCTCGCCTTCGCCCGACTGGTTCGACGACATCGAGCCGTTGGCCAGGACGAAGCCCGCGATGCCGCTCGGTGCGAGGTGGTGCACCATGTGCTGCACCCACGCGAAGTTCGCGTTGCCCGAGGGCGGCACGCCGAACTTCCAGCGCACATCCGACTCGTCGCGGGACCAGTCGCTGATGTTGAACGGCGGGTTCGCGATGATGAAGTCGGCCTTCAGGTCCTTGTGCAGGTCGTTGCGGAAGGTGTCCGCCGCCTCGGGGCCGATGTCCGCCTCGATCCCGCGGATCGCGAGGTTCATGATCGCGAGGCGCCGCGTCGTGTAGTTCATCTCCTGCCCGAAGACGGACAGGTCGCCGATCTTGCCGCCGTGGCTCTCGACGAACTTCTCGCTCTGGACGAACATGCCGCCCGAGCCGCAGCAGGGGTCGTAGACACGGCCCTTGTAGGGCGCGAGCATCTCGACGATCGTGCGCACGACGCACGAGGGCGTGTAGAACTCGCCACCGTTCTTGCCCTCTGCGCTCGCGAACTTCGAGAGGAAGTACTCGTAGACCCGCCCGAGGACATCGCGCCCGCGATGCGCCTCGCCGCCAAGGCCGATCGACGCGAGGAGGTCGATCAGCTCGCCGAGCCGCTGCTTGTCGATCGCAGGCCGCGCGTAGTCCTTCGGCAGCACGCCCTTCAGCCGCGGGTTGTCCTTCTCGATCGCGACCATCGCCTCGTCGATCAACCTGCCGATGGTCGGCTGCTTCGCCTTCGCCTGCAGGGCAGACCATCGCGCGGCCGCGGGCACCCAGAACACGCCGCCCGCCACATACTCATCCCGATCCTCGGGGTCGCCATCGCTGTCGACAAGCTTCTGGTGGAGTTCGTCAAACGCATCCGAGATGTACTTGAGGAAGAGAAGCCCCAGCACGACATGCTTGTACTCAGCGGCATCCATGGTGCCGCGGAGCTTGTCAGCGGCCAACCACAGCTTCGCCTCGAAGCCGATGTTCGCAGTGCTCGATTCGCGCGCCGACTTGTTGATCTTCTTCGCCATTCGCATTCGCCTTGTGTGGCCCGCCGGGCCCAAGCCGACGCGTGTCCGTCAGCCCAGCGCGGCACGTTCGCGGTTACGGCAGAGTACTTCCTCACGGGCGGCGGCGCAGCGGCGCGGGACGGCGCTCAGAGTCAGGCGCCCTTCGCGGAAGGGCGTCAGCGCGATATGGGGATGCGCGTCGGCTGGCCCTCGGCCGGCAGCGTCTGGTTGGTTCGGCCTTGGGGGAGATAAAGTTGGAACAGGGGTCTTCAAGCGAAGCCAAATCTCCCGAGCCTGAAGGTCGCCAAGTCGCCTCGCAAACTGACCGCGGAAGACCGCTACGCCCCCAGTGCACTCCATGCATCAGCGGCCGTTTGCTTGTAGTAGGCTCGATGTGGATGGCGGTGCGACAGTGTGCTGCTCAAGCACGCGATCGCTGCCGGATAGAGAGCGTCTTTCGAGACATTCACCTTGCGCTTGAGTGCCTTGGCTTGCGATTGAATGAACCGCACGATTGCGGAGACCAAAAAGTGGCCGCGAAAACAACGCAAGATTGCGTCTGGATCATCCGGAATCTCCATTGATGCTTGACGTACGAGGGTTGGCGGGATCTTGCTCGTCGCACTCCTGCAATGCTCCGCGATCTTGGAAGGGCACGCGGATCGCCCCGTCGAGTCCTTCATGAAACGCGAGCAGTTATCTGCGAGGGTCGGGACACCGCAGTTACCGAGGGCATTTGCGAGATCTAGTTCGATCAGTGGCTTGAAGTCACGAGCAAGTTGGTCTAGCCACTTCTCGCAATCGTTGAGACTAACGCTCGTACTTCTTAGCATCGTGCGGGTCAAGAACAAGATGCTTTCGGCGACGTAGAGCGAGTTCTCAATTGAATGTCCGAAGGTGTAGACAATCGTTGGGCTGGCCGGGCTGCGCTTCAGATACCTTTGGAAATCCGCGTCGCGGGCCGCGATTCCCGAGAGTTCGCCCGTCACTATCTTGGCGATGTACTCGTCGAGCTTGGGCGCCCCGCCCACCGACTCGACTTCAAAAGACTCGTCGGTAACGCGTGAGAAAATCTCGTGCCAAAAACACTCATCATCCGGGCCTTCGACATACACAACGGCCTTTACGCCAAGGAACGCGCTTCGCGCGTTCAGTGCATCGGTGGAGTACTCGAGTTCAGGCATTGAGAATCTCTGCCATATCAAGAAGGCGCTGCCGAAACTTGCCCGCGATCTCCGGGGAGTGGGTTGCCACAACAATCTGGGCATTTGGATTCAACGAGCGAATAGCTGAGAGAATCTCTCTTTGCCACGCGATGTGGAGAGACAGTTCTGGTTCATCGGCCAAAAAGATGAATGGTCGCTGACGCTGAAGGATCGCTTCGATAAACAAGATGAGGAGCTGCTTCTCGCCAGACGAGAGCCGGGCGATCGCGATCGGGCCCTCGTTCTCAACGCTGAGCGACCCGCGATTGAAGGCAAATGCCTTGTCGATCACGAAAGTCCGTAGCGTCGAGAGGAGTAGTTCCAGCGGGCTAAAGAGTTCCTTGATTTCGCGCTCGGCTTCAAGCGATTTCTCTACAACCCTACCAGTCAGATGAAATGCTTCGAGTGCAGCAAAGTTCACTTCCACTGCCTTGAGGGGTTCGCCACTTGCGGTGCGTGGCTTGTGTAGTAGGGCGAGGTTCTTGAACGCCGCGCTGATGACGGTGACGTGCTCGCGAATCCTTTTGGCGACCTCTGGGCCGGATACGCCTAGCTGGCGATAGGCGATTGTGAGTTTCTCGAGCTCGGTCTTCTCGTCAAACTTAAGGCTGACCTTCCTTGTCTTATCTTGCTTCTCTTCGAATAGGAGCGAGGTTAAAACGTCGCACTGTAACTTCGTTGAAATCTCGCGAGCTGAACTTGTCAACTCAAGTTCATACTGCGTCAACCTCTGAATCAGGCCCTGCAGGCGAACATCGACCGCCGACGCGTGTCGGCCGTTCACTCGCTCTCGAGATTCTGGATCAAGGGTGCCATCGATGCGGTACACCGAGAGCGAGGCAATAGAGACGATTTTGCTCAGTTCCGACTTGATCCGTTGCGACTGTTCGACTGCGCGGCGGCGAAACATGGACGGTACGACTCTCCCGTCCTCGGCGCCAAAGACCTGAACCTCAAAGCGCCGATTGGAGATGCGGTAAACGACTTCAGGGACTCGACTGGACCCGGGGTCGCTTCGGTCGGCTCGGATGGTGCGAGTCCGCTTTCCATCCGTAAGGGCTATCTCGACCGAGTTGAACTGGTTATCGCAGAGCGCTTCAACATCCACGGTAAGCACTGCATGAATGATATTCATGAATGTGGTCTTGCCCGTCCCGTTTCTTCCAATGATGATGTTGACGTCTTCCATGAGTTCGGCGGATGCCGTCTTCGTTCGCCAGAATCCAGTAATCTTGATCGACTTGAGCTTGAACATGGGGAGTTGCCGAGTTGGGGCGAAGTAGATCGCGTCAGGTTACTGTGCTCGCGCGCGTTCGATTGCTGACGGCGGTCGCGCGCCTGTTGATCGAACCTTGAAAGTGTACAGCAAGCGCAATTCGGATCGCTTGGCTCGTGAGCGCGCTGACCTGCCCCCGATCTCTGGTCCAGCACTATGAGAGTCGGGTTGGTTCCATCGAAAGCACAGGTTCCTCGCCTGCCGCCGCGGAGCGAAGGGGCGGAGCCCCGAGCGCAGCGGCGGCAAGCCGCGCCGCGTAGACCGCCGGCGGAGTCTAGCCGAGCGAGCTGTGCGGTTGTTCATGGTTGTACTCGTGCCGCCAGTAGGCCGCGAGCGACTTCGCCTCGCGGAGGCTGGCGAAGATCCCTGATCCTTTGGGGGTTCAGAAGCTCGTCGCGCAGCCTTCCGTTGAAGCTCTCGCCGTAGCCGTTCTGCCACGGCGAGCCCGGCTCGATGTACAGCGTCTCCACCTTCGCCGCCCCGAGGAAGTCCTTCAGCTTCGTCGCGATGAACTCCGAGCCGTTGTCGCTCCTGAGGTGCCTCTCCTCGATGCGGCCGACGAGGGCCGACTCGCCTTGCGCCACACGCCGCTCGTAGCGCTGCGTCGAGCGAAGCTGGCCGAGCACCGCGCAGGCCCGCCGCGCCGAGCATGCGACCTGCCCGCAGATGGATCATGCACTTGGCTCACAACCGTCCTCCGCCGCGAGGGGCTTGCGGTTTTCCCAGGTACTCGTTCGCCTCCCTCAGGATCGAGATGTCGAGTTCCTTCTCGGCGACCAGCCGCTTGAGCCGCGCGTTCTCGACCTCGAGCGCCTTCAGCCGCTTCGCCTCCTCCGAGTTCATGCCGCCGTACTGGTTGCGCCAGCCGTGGGAGGTCTGCTCGCTCACGCCGAGGTGCTGGAGCACCTGCGCCAACGGGCGGCCCGACGAGCGCATGGCGTCGGCTTCGCGAAGCTTTTTGATGACCTGCTCAGGGGTGTGTCGTGTCCGTTTCATCGAGAGTCTCCAGGGCCCAGCCGGGGCTGGTCGAGACTCTCACAGCGGATGGATCAGTTTTCGGGGGGCAGGTCATCGGCGGTGGCAAGCGGCGGGTTCATCATTTCGTAGTGCCCCGGATTGCCGCTCTTCCCGAATATCTCCTTGAACACCATGAGGGCGTTCTTAACCATGGCATCGCTCGGAGTGACATGAGCGTCATCAAGTGCAGAGTGGGAACCAGCGTTGACCCACGAGAATAGCGTGTTGCACATCACCTTGTCGGGGCCATCAAACTTGTCGCATAGACTCTTGTAGTCGACTGAACCGAGAATCGTGAAGTAGTGCTCTAGGATGCGTCGTAATGTGTTCTCGATCTGCGGACTGACAGACTGCCCCGTTCGAAGTGCCTCCTCGGCGTTACGAACTTCCGACCAGAGAAGCTCGTACGACGTTTTGATTGGGTTGCATTGATGCCTGTCGCACTGCGAGTACGGCACAGCTTTGCGGACGATCCAGAACGACTCGTGATTCCCGCACTTGTCTGGATTGCGTTTGCGCTTGTACGTGACCTCTTTGTGGAAATACACATTATGCGTGAGCACGAACACCTGCTTGATGTGTTTGACTCCGCTATGGCAACTCTCACAGACATCACGAATGAGACTGCTAACGATGAACAAGACATCGCTGTCAAGACTGGACACCGGGTCATCAAACACCACGACCCGATCCTTAGTGATTCCGGTCTCCGAGAAACTGCCGTTGATGAGGTGGTAGAAATAAAGGAACACAACGAAGGTCTTTTCGCCTTCGCTAAGAGTCTTCTTGGCATCAGCGCCGTCGGCTCGAACGAGTTTGTAGTGCTTTCCATCGCCAGCGTCAGCAATTGAAAAGCTGTCAAATCCAAATCGCTTGAGGGTCTGATTGATAGCATTAATCGTGGGTTGGATGCTCGTCGTCTGCTTCTCAAGGTCAGCGATCTCCCTGGTCTTGTCAGCGATGCGCTTCTCCGCCTCCAAAATGCTTGACTCGATGTTGGCGATTGCCTTGGTGATCTTCTCTTTATTCTCCCGATACTGCTTCAGGTCCACATCGAGTTCGTTGAGTACGTATCGCCACACTTCCGCAGTCAGCGTCTGCTTTTCAGCGGCAAAGTTATCAACTAACTCGTTGTGTTTGACGACCTCGGCGTTGGCCTCGGTGATCATCGCTCTAATATCTGCGAGCGCCGTCGTGAGCGAGTCCAACGTGACGGTCTGGCTTGGCTCCTTCTTCTTGATTTCCAGGCGCAGCGTGTTTGCAGCGATAGTCTGATCTAGAGCTGCCTTCTTCGTCTTGAGCTTTTCCACGTCCATAAACTTCCCCGGTGCAGCGATGATGCCGTCCATGAAGGACTGGATGGCACCAGCATCCTTGGCGTGTTGCACGATGAGGCCGTTGATCGCTTTCGTGTCGTTCTCAAACACCTCATCGAAATAATCTTTTAGGCTCTGCGCGAATTGCTCAGTGGTAGATTGCTGACAGAACGGACACTTCTGGTCATTCTCCTCGTAGTACGGCAGTCCCTGACGCACCCAGTCGCTGTTTCCCAGCTTCTTGATCATCTCAGCGATATCAACATCTTCTTTACCGATTACTATCTTCTTGAGAATGGCGTTCGATTCGTGGGCAACCAAGCTTGATAGAAGCGTTGGTAGCGGCGGTTGCTTGGTTGGTGTGTCTCCGAAGATGGTCTCAGCGCGCTTCTCTAAATCATCCAGCGGCTTCAACGCAGCTTGATTGATCTTTGCCTCTTCCAGAATCCTCTCTTTACACTTCTCTTTGTTGCTCAAAACACCTTCTAACGCCTTGTCTAGCTTCTTGTCCTTCTTGATCCTTTCGACAGGCACCCAGAATTTGTCGCGGGCGTCGCTTTCGAGCTGAGCTAGATCCCCCTTCTTCCCAGCTGTACCGTCGCTTCCTTCTAGCGTGTTCTTTAGGTTGTAACGCCTCGCTTGTTCTTTATCTTTGTCGTCCTTAGCCGCTGTGATCTTGTCTTCCGTGTCCTTCTCTTTCTCGCCGAGGGTGAACACGCCGCGCATCTGGTCGAAATTCTTCTCTACGAAGTCCCGGTTCAAGACGACAGATTCAAGGGGCTGTCCGTTCTGCCATGTACAACTACAGGTTGTGCTGAAGGCTGGATCCGCGATGACGCGGCTGATCGTTGTCTTCCCCGCGCCGTTCGATCCAAAGATGTAGTTCAACTTCCGAAGGTCAGCGAGCGTTGTGGGACTCGTCGGATGAAATGTAGCGACATTTAGAATGGATATGCTCTGAATCATTTGCCGTCCCCATAGTCATTGCGAAGCATGTTTAAGCCAACATAGGACAGCTATGTGTGTCCTAGCCGTTCTCGAGCAGGGGCGCCGAAGAGTTCATTCTGCGGTTCCGCTTAGCCGACGCCGCGCATGGGAGTCTACCTCGTCGCGGCGCAGTGGGAATCAACTCGTGCGACTCTCGGGTGAAGAACTGCGCGTAGGCGCCTGTTCTTGGGTTTCCGCAGAACACGCTCGGAGTGATGTTGCGGGGTGTGTCATGACTGTCGGGAGCGCCCCGATCGGGTGGTCGCGTCGGGCATGAGGGCGTCCTGGCTTCACTGGTGGTTTGCTGGAGTCGTGTTCAGCAGGGGGCTTTCGCGTCGTTCGTGTTCGGCTTGAAGGGCCTCGGGTGATGATGGGGCTGCGGCAAGTCGGCCATTGGAAGTGGTGGGCGCGAGGCCGTTGAAGGTGCACGGACCGTCGAGGCGAAAGGAAGCAGCGGGCACGCGCGCCGGAGCTCCGGGGCGGCTGGACTTCGATGCGCGATGAGGTGGACGAGCGTTGGAGCCGAAGTCCGCCGAACGCTGGGCGCGGTCGGCGGGTTTGGTGGCGCGCTGTGACTGCCTCCGAACTTTCGTACGATGGGTCGATGCCTCGCTCAAGGCGTCATGATGGATGGTTGCGCGCCGCGCGTGGTTCGGCGTGTGGGGGTGCGTTGGCGTCGTTGTTGCTCGCGCTTCCGTCGTGCACGGTCGGCCCCGATGCGCCGCCTGCGGGCGATGCGCCGCCCGCGACCGCCGTTGTTCCGCCGCCGCGGCCGGGCGTCTCGAGCGACGCCGCCGTTGCGCCGCGATGGTGGGAACTGCTCCGCGACCCGCAGCTTGATGCGTTGATCGCGCGTGCGGATGCGAACAACCAGTCGCTCGCGGTCGCGCTCGGATCGGTGCGCGCGGCGTACGCGGGCGTCGGCGTGAGCGACTCGCAGCTTTGGCCCACGGTCGGCCTCGGCGCACAGTATTCGCGCACGCTGACGAACATCGCGCAGCTGGCGGCCGACGGCGTGAAGACCGAGCCATACGACCTCTACGCCTACGGGATCGGCATGGCCTCGTGGGAGATCGACCTCTGGGGGTCGGTGCGCAGGCAGGTCGAGGCCGCGAAGGCGGACGCGGAGAAGCAGGTCGAGATCCTGCGCGACGCGCTCGTGTCGGTGCGCGCGCAGGTGGGCGCGAGCTATGTCCAGCTGCGCACGCTGCAGGCGAAGCGCGAGGTCCTTGCGCGGAACATCGAGATCTTCACGCGATCGCGCGACACCGTGAAGGCGCGCTTCGACGCGGGCACCGTGACCGGGCTCGACCTCGCGCGCATCGAGACGCAGCTTGACGCGGCGCGCGCGCAGATGCCGCAGGTGGATGCGGGAATCGCGAGCACGCTTGCTCAGCTTGCGTCGATCTGCGGCGCGCAGCCGTCGGAGCTCGCCGCGGTACTTTCGGAGGCCACGCCGATTCCGACGACGCCCGAACTCGTCGGCGTCGGGCTTCCGGCCGATCTCCTCGAGCGGCGCCCCGATGTGCGCGCCGCCAGGCAGGACCTCGTCGCGGCGACCGCGCGAATCGGCATCGCGGAGGCCTCGAGGCTGCCGACGATCACGGTCTCGGGCAACTTCTACATCGCGGCGAACAACCTCTCGGGGCTCGGCGACCTCGCGAACAAGGCGTACACCATCGGCCCCTCGATCTGGTGGCCGATCTTCGAAGGCGGCCGCATCGATGCGCAGGTCGCGCAGCAGAAGGCGCTCGCGGAAGCGGCGCTTGCGCGCTACCGAGGCGCGGTGATCGATGCGGTCGGGGATCTCTCGGCGACCACGAGCGACTTCGTCGAGGCGCGCGAGGGCGCGAGGCTGTCGCGATCGGCGCTCGAGAGCGCGGCGCGTGCGCGCGCGCTGGCCGAGCAGCAGTTCGACGCGGGCGTCACCGACATCACGATGCTGCTCGATGTGCAGCGGCAGGAACTCGACGCGGCGGACAACGAGGTCACCGCGCGCGGCGCGGCAGCGCAGGCGCTGGTCGCGCTGTGCAAGGCGCTCGGCGGCGGCTGGAGCGAGACGGATCTCGATCGCGCCGCGGTCGAGACCGCGAAGGACGCGGGCGTGGAACTGGCGGACGGAGCCTCCGCAACTGTCCCGAAGGCAGAAGGGTCGAAACCATGAATCATGTCGAGAACCCGGTGCGTTGTACGGCGCGCCTGTCGATGGCGCTGGTGGTGCTGACGGCCGCGGCGTGCGGCAAGCCGCCCGCGAGCCCGCAGCTTCCGTCGGAGGTCGCGGTGCGGACGACGACCGCGGAATCGAAGTCGATCCGCCGCACGAAGTCGTATCCGGGCATCACCGCGTCGGTGCGGCCCGTCGACCTGAGCGCGCGCGTACAGGGATTCCTCGCCACGCAGCATGTGAAGGACGGCGCACGGGTGACCGTGGGCACGGAGGTCTACTCGATCGAGGACGCGCCGTTCCGCGCCGCGCTCGATGCGGCGCGCGCGGACCTTGCCCGCGCCAACGCGCAGGTCGTGTCGGCCGAGGCGTCGGTGAAGCAGGCCGGGGCGCAGGTGACGCAGGCGAACGCGCAGGTCGCGGGCGCGCAGGCCGGGCGCGATCTCGCCGCGCGCGATGTCGAGCGCAACCGGCCGCTCGTCGCGACGGGCGCGATCTCGAAGCAGGCGTTCGACCAGTACGAGTCGAAGCTCGTCGAGGCGGAGTCGCAGCTCGAGGCAGCGAAGGCGTCGGTCGCGACCGCGCAGGCGCAGCTTGCGAGCGCGCAGAGCCAGATCGGCGTCGCCGCTGCGGCGGTGACCGCCGCGCGGGCGCAGCTCGAGAGCGCGGAGCTCAATCTCTCGTACTGCACCGTCGTCGCGCCGATGGACGGGCTTCTCGGGAAGTCGCTCGCCTCGGAAGGGCAGATGGTGGGCCCTGGCTACACGGTGGCCCTCAACACGCTCGTCCAGACCGATCCGATGTGGGTGCAGTTCAGCCCGAGCGCCACCGAATGGCCCATGATCGAAGCGCGGCTCAAGCAGGGGCCCGTCGATGCGGAGGTCGTCTACGGCGGCGACGCAGCGATCACGGCGAAGGGAACGATCGTCTTCTCGTCGAACACGGTCGATCCGTCGACCTCGACCATCATGCTGCGCGTCGAGTTCCCGAACCCGTCGGGCGCGTTCCGCCCCGGCACCTTCGTGAATGTCGCGGTCGATCTCGGCGAGATCCCCGGCGTCGTGATGATCCCCGCGACCGCGCTGAGCGCGCGCGAAACGGACCTCTTCGTCTGGCGCGTCAAGGGCGACTCGACGGTCGAGAATGTGCGCGTGAAGGCGACGGGACGCGACGGCGATCTCGTCGGCATCACCGAGGGATTGGCCGCTGGCGACCGGGTGGTGGTCGCGGGCGGGCAGAAGCTCTCGGCTGGTTCGAAGGTGACCGAAGCGCCGGCTGCGAAGTAAGGAGCGAGCATGTCGAGGTTCTTCATCGCCCGGCCCATCTTCGCGACGGTGATCGCGCTCGTGATGCTCCTTGCGGGCATCGCGACGATGTTCACGCTGCCGATCGCGCAGTTCCCCACGGTCACGCCACCGACCGTGCAGGTGACCGCGGTCTACAACGGCGCCGACGCCGAGACCGTCGCGCAGGCCGTGACCTCTCCCCTCGAGCAGCAGATCAACGGCGTGCAGGGCATGCTGTACATGAGCTCGAACTCGACCAACACGGGCCAGAGCATCATCACCGTGACCTTCGAGGTGGGCTATGACCTCAACATCGCGGCGGTCGATGTGCAGAACCGCGCGCAGCAGGCGTTTCCGCAGCTGCCGCCCGAGGTGCAGCAGCTCGGCGTCACCGTCACCAAGCAGTCGACGAACATGACGCTCGTCGCGGCGCTGCGTTCGCCCGACGGCGCGTACGACACGCGCTACCTCACGAATCTCGCCGACATCGCGGTGGTGCCTGCGCTCCAGCGCCTCGACGGCGTCGGGCAGGTGACGATCTTCGGCCTCGAGCAGTACTCGATGCGCGTGTGGCTCGACCCCGCGAAGCTCGCGGCGCTCGGCATGTCGAGCGCCGAGGTTGCGCAGGCGGTGCAGCAGCAGAACAAGCAGGCCGCGATCGGTTCGCTCGGCGCGCAGCCGAGCGGCGCGAACCCAGCGTTCACGGTGAGCCTCGTCACACAAGGCCGCCTCGCGACGCCCCAGGAGTTCGGCGACATCGTGGTGCGCTCGGGCGCGGACGGCGCGGTCGTGCGCATCAAGGACATCGGCCGCGTCGAGATCGGCTCGTATCTCTATTCGAGCACCTCGCACTACAACGGCAAGGGCGCTGCGCTCATCGGCGTCTACCAGCTGCCCGACGCCAACGCGTTCGATGTGGCGAAGAGCGTGCGCGAGGAGCTCGAGCGCCTCTCGTCGCTCCTGCCGCCGGGCGTCTCGCATGAGGTCGCGTTCGACACCACGCTCTTCGTGTCGGCGTCGCTCGAGGAGCTCATCCAAACGCTCGTCGAGGCGGCGCTCCTCGTCCTGCTCGTCATCTTCATCTTCCTGCAGGACTGGCGCGCGACGCTGATCCCGATGATCGCGATCCCCGTGTCGATCGTCGGCACCTTCGCGGTCATGGCCGCGTTCGGCTTCTCGATCAACACGCTCACGCTCCTCGGCCTCGTGCTCGCGATCGGCCTCGTCGTCGACGACGCGATCATCGTGGTCGAGAATGTCTACCACCAGCTCGAGAACGGCGCGACCGACCTGCAGGACGCCGCTGTGAAGGCGATGGCGCAGGTGACGGGCCCGATCGTCGCGACGAGCCTCGTGCTCCTCGCGGTGTTCATCCCCGCGGCGCTGATGCCCGGAATCACCGGCCAGCTCTACAACCAGTTCGCGCTCACGATCGCGTTCTCGATCGTGCTCTCGTCGATCAACTCGCTCACGCTGTCGCCCGCGCTGTGCGCGGTGTTCCTGAAGCCCGGGCACGGGCCGACGAAGTTCAAGCCGTTCGTCCTGTTCAACCGCTTCTTCGACTGGCTGTGCGAGCACTACGGGAACATCATCCACTGGTTCGGGCGCCACTGGTACATCGTGGCCGCGGTCTTCGTGCTCGCGATCGGCACCATCGCGGTCATGCTCGAGCGCACGCCGAGCGCGTTCATCCCGAACGAGGACCAGGGCTACTACTTCGCCGCCGTGCAGCTGCCGCCGGGCGCAAGCCTGCCGCGCACGCTCGAGGTGTCGGAGACCGCGCGCAAGCTGATCGCCGAGGATCCCGCGGTCGAGAATGTGCTGCAGATCGAGGGATTCAACTTCCTCACGGGCACGCAGCAGACGAACTCGGCGTTCCTCATCGCGATCCTGAAGCCGTGGGACGAGCGCGATGCGCGCACCGAGAACGCGGGCGCCATCATCCGCCGCGTCTATCCGAAGCTCGTGGTGATCCCCGAGGCGAATGTGTTCCCCGTGCCGCCGCCGCCGATCCAGGGCCTCGGCGGCGTCGGCGGCTGGCAGCTGCAGCTTCAGGACACGCGGGGCGGCAGCTTCGCCGACTTCGCGAAGGTGGCCAACGCGTTCATCGCCGACGCGAAGAAGCGCCCCGAGCTGTCGGGCATCAACTCGCCCTTCAACGACTCGGTGCCCGTGGCGCGGCTCGAGATCGACCGCACGCGCGCCGAGCTCCTCGGCGTGTCGATGAACGACATCTTCGCGGCGCTCGGCCAGTCGCTCGGGCAGGCGTTCGTCAACAACTTCAACCTGTTCGGCCAGGTCTACAACGTGATGATCCAGGCCGATGCGCCGTCGCGGCTTGCGGTCTCGGACATCGAGGCGATCCATGTGCGCAACAGCAAGGGCGACATGGTGCCGATGTCGTCGCTCGCGACCGTGTCGCTCGGCGTCGCGACCGACAATGCGACGCACTACAACCTGTTCAACACGATCCAGGTGAACGGCAACGCCGCGCCTGGCTACAGCTCGGGCGACTCGATCCGCGCCGTCGCCGAGGTGGCGGCCGAGTCGCTGCCCGACGGCTACACCTACGAGTGGACGGGCACGACCTACCAGGAGATCGAGGCGGGCGGATACGCACCGCTCATCTTCGGACTCGCGCTCATCATGGTGTTCCTGCTGCTCGCCGCGCAGTACGAGTCGTGGGCGCTGCCGTTCAATGTGCTGCTCGCGGTCGCGTTCGCGGTGCTCGGCGCGCTGGTCGCGCTGCATCTCACGGGCCGTTCGCTCGACACCTACGCGCAGATCGGGCTCGTGATGCTCGTCGGCCTCGCCGCGAAGAACGCGATCATGATCACCGAGTTCGCCGCCGAGCGGTACTACGCGGGCGAATCGGTGCTCGACGCCGCGGTGAACGCGTCGAAGCTGCGCCTGCGGCCGATCCTGATGACGAGCTTTGCGTTCATCCTCGGCATTCTGCCGCTCGTCATCGCGACGGGCGCAGGCGCGCAGAGCCGGCGCTCGATCGGCACTGTCGTGCTCGGCGGCATGCTCGGCGCGGTGATCGTCGACCAGATCGTGGTGCCCACGCTCTTCGTGATGATCATGGGACTGCGAGAGAAGCTGTTCGGCCGGCCGAAGCGCGCTGCACCCGCGCCCGCGTCGCAGCACTGAAGTTTCGAATTCACCGCGTCGGACGGAGCGTCTGTACGCGCCGCGCTGTATCTTGGGTTCTTCTGCACCAGCACAGGAGAACCCGATGCACGATCAGACCCGCCGTGACTTCCTCGCCACCACAGCCGCGATCGGAGCGGCAGGACTCGTTGCGCCGCTTGGGTTCGGCGGCTGGAGCCAGGCGAAGGGCCCCGGCAGGCTCGTGCGCATCGGCCTCGTCGGCTGCGGCGGGCGCGGCTCGGGCGCCGCGAACGACACGCTGACCGCGAATCCCGACGTGAAGCTCGTCGCGATGTGCGACATCGACCTCGAGAAGGCGAAGGGTGTGCGCGACGCGCTCAAGGAAGCGCACTCGGACCGCGCCAATGTGGCCGACGACCGCATCTTCGGCGGCCTCGACGGCTACCGGAAGCTGCTCGCGCTGCCCGATGTCGACCTCGTGATCCTGGCGACCGCGCCGGGCTTCCGCCCCGTGCATATCGCGGCCGCCGTTGCGGCGAAGAAGCACATCTTCGCCGAGAAGCCCGTGTGCGTCGATGTCGCGGGCTACCACGCCTGCTGCGCCGCGCACGACCAGGCCGTGAAGCAGGGCACCGCGATCGTGACGGGCACGCAGTACCGCCGCCAGACGAGCTTCATCGAGGGCATCAAGCGGATCCGCGAAGGCATGATCGGCGAGGTCGTCGGCATGACGGCGCGCTACTGCTCGAACGGCATCTGGTACCGCGACCGCAAGCCCGGCATGAGCGACATGGAGTACCAGATCTGGAACTGGATGCACTTCATCTGGCTCTCGGGCGACCAGATCACCGAGCAGGCCGTGCACAACATCGACGTGATCCACTGGGTGATGGGCGGCCCGCCGGTGCGCGCGTTCGCGTCGGGCAGCCGCTGGAACCGCCCTGCGGACAGCGAGATGTGGGACTCGATGTCGGTCGACTTCGAGTTCGCCGGCGGGAAGATCTGCTCGTTCGACGCGCGCCACTGGGCGAATTCCGACAACCAGTTCGACAATGTCGTCTACGGCTCGAAGGGCATCGCCTACCTGCGCGCCTTCGACGGCGGCAGCACGATCACCGACCGCGACGGCAAGGAACTGTGGACGACGAAGGGCTCGATCGGCGCGGCGTACCGCCAAGAGCACAAGGAGCTCGTCGACTCGATCGTCGCGGGCAAGCCGATCGTCGAGCTGCGCCAGACCGCGGAGAGCTCGCTGATGGCCGTGATGGGCCGCGAGGCCGCGTACTCGGGCCAGGTCGCGACCTGGGACTTCATGACGAAGCAGTCGAAGCTCGACCTCATGCCGAAGGTCATCGCGATTCCCGGCGATGCGCCGGCGCCGTTCGTGCGCAAGCCCGGCGAATATCGGCTGCAGTGAGAGCCTGAGCGAAGGCCAGCGACCTTCTCAAGCACGAGTCGGCGCGCGGTCGCCCGCGCTCAGCCCCAGCTTGCGAGGAGCGTCGTGAGATCGGTTCCGTCGACGGCCCCATTGCCGTCGAGGTCTTGCGCGCAGGCATCGCATGCACCCCACGCCGCCAAGAGGATCGTGAGGTCGCTTGCGTCGACGACGCCGTCGCCGTTGAGGTCGGCGGGATTTTCCGCTGCCGTGAAGGTCGCGCTCAGCGTGATCGCCGCACCTGCGCCGTCGCGCACGCGCACGGCGTCGATCGTGGCGGAGCCCGACGCAGCGGTCGCCGCGGTCGCGCGCACGGTGAAGACCGCGCTCGCGCCGGCGGCAAGCTCCGCGCTTTCCTCAGGCTCGAACGACACGGCGAACGCGGCTCCGCTCACACGCGGGCGGATCGCCGTCGCGTCGGGGCCGATGTTCGTGACGGTCAGAGTCGTCGTGAGCTCGTCGCCCGCGGCGCCCTTGAGCGAGGCGCTTCCGAGCAGCGCGCCGGTGCGCGCGTCGCGCGTCGTCGTCGTGCCCGCGACGGGCGCAGCCGCGCCCCAGACCGCGGCAAAGTCGGCTGGATCCCCGCGCAGGTGCGTGTCGAGGAACTCGAGAAGCAGCGCGCGCGTCTTCGCCAGTTGCACCGCGCGCGAGATCGAGCCCGAGTCGCAGGCGATGATCGCGCTGTCGATGAAGCCGCAGTGCGAACCGCCCGAGATCGACACGAACTGCCGCGGGGCATCGCAGGCGTTGTATTGGTTCTGCGTGGTCGACGGCGCGACGATCGAGTCCTGCGAGCCCACGATGAAGCGCGCGGGGCGCTGGACGCTGGCCGCTGCCGCTGCCGCCGACGGATTCGTCTCTGCAGCCGCGAGCGTGGCCATGCACTTGATGCGCGCATCTGCCGAAGCCGCGAGCGCTGCCGCGCCGCCGCCCATCGAGTGGCCCGATACGGCGAACGCGTTCTCGTCCACGGCACCGAAGAGCCAGCTCGACTTGAGTGCATCCTGCTGCTCGAGCCAGGTCAGGCAGTGGCGGATGTCGAGCGCGAAGTTCGCATGGTTCGGGAACAGGCCGCCTTCGCTCGTCGTCGCGATCACGATGTAGCCGTGGCTCGCGAGGTGATCCATCGTCGAGTCGTACAGGTCGACCGCGCTGAGGAACCCGTGGCCGAAGCTGACGGCGGGCGCGGGCGCGGCGGCTGTGGCGAACGGCGCGCTCGCCGCGCTCGAGGTCGCGGGATAGCGGATCTGCGCGGTGAAGGTCGAGTTGTTCGGCCGGGTGACGGTGACCGTGCGCTGCGACACGGCGAACGGCCCGGGCAGCGAGTTGTCGGCGGAGACGGCTGGCGCGCAAAAGAGCGGTGCGCAGGCGGCGAGGGCGAGGGGCACGCTGCGTGCGGCGAAGGCGCGAGGATTCCGGCCGAGCTTCATGCGGCAAGTATCGCACGCGCAGCCTGCAGGATGCATGGCGAGCAGGGGACTTGACTGCGAAACGCACGGGCGGGCGGGGCCGACGCCTCCATCGGCCCCGCCCGCTGCGATCGAAGCGTCAGTTGCGCCTCACTCCCCGTCGGCGGCTGCGACCGAGAACGGCCGCGAACAGCGGCGCGGCCAGGGTCGCGGGGCCGGGCAGCGTGGAGGTCACCTTGTCGGAGCCACCGTCGGCGAAGCCACGGAATCGTGCCGCGAAACCGATGCCGGCAGACTCGTCGAAGAAGTCATGCGCGACGATTGCGGCGAGCACGGAGCTCTCTCCCGTCACCGAGAAGCCGAAGCTCCAGGTCGACCCGACGCCGAGCCCGCCGAGCGGCGAACCACCGCCGAGCCAGTCGCCACCGAGCGCTGCGCCCGTGTCGAATACGCCGAACGGAACCGCGCTCTCATCGAAGACGGCTGACCAGCCGTCCATCGCGCCGTCGTACACGACGCTGACCGCAGGCCGAACGTTGAACACGAAGCCCGTGAGGAAACCTCCGTTGCCGGCAGGCGATGTGTTCGTCAGCGTCACGGTCAGCGAGCCTGTGTCGCCGCCGAGATAGCTCCACTCCATCGAGCCCGTGAACGCACCGAGGCCCTCGATCCCCGGGTCGCTCGCGAACAGGATCGTCGAGGCGTGGGTCGAAGTCGCTGCAAGAAGCGCAGCGGCGGCCATGGACAAGTGCTTCATCTCTTCCCCCTCCTTCACTCTTGTGCGTGCAGCCCATCGCGCAGCCGTTCCGCGCGATGGGCCGACATGGATCGCATCGACCGTAGACCGCGAGGTCGGGAAGGCAAGCCGTGCGTCGATGCACGCGGAGCGATCAAGCCGAACGCGAATCCTTGCGTGCGGATCCAAGAGGCGCGCAACTTTCCGCGCATGGCGGCATACTGCGCGTCATGCACGCTTGCATCTCTCTTCCTCGCGCGCGCTCGATCGCATTCCTCTGTGCGGCGCTCATCGCCGCGGCGCTTCTTGCCGCGGTGCGCGCTGACGCGGGCATGCAGCCCGACTCCGCGCGCGCGAAGACCCCCGTGTTCGTGGCGGGCGAAGGCGGCTACCCGTTCTATCGGATTCCCGCTGCGACGCGCCTCGTGAAGGGCCCGCGCGCCGGCCGCATCCTTGCCTTCGCGGAGGGGCGCGCCACGCTCGCAGACAACGGAGTGAACGACATCGTGCTGCGAACGAGCGACGATGGCGGCGCAAGCTGGAGCCCCGTGCGCACGCTTTGCGACCTCGCGGGGCGCTCGCTCAACAACCCCTGCGTGGTCGAGGTGCGCGAGGGCCCGCGCGCGGGCCGCGTTCTCGTGATGTTCCAGTCGTACGCCGAAGGTTGCGGCGAGGCCTGCGTGACCGAGGGTTTCGAGGCGACTCCAGATGCCGAGGGCGGCAAGGACACGATCTGCCGCACGCTCCTCATCCACTCCGACGACGGAGGCGACTCTTGGAGCGCGCCGCGCGAGGTGACGCGCGAGGTGAAGCGGCCCGTGCGCGCGACGAGCCTTGCCTCGGGTCCCGGAGTCGGCATCCAGCTGGCTCACGGCCCGCACAAGGGCCGCCTCGTCATGCCCTTCAACGAAGGGCCGTACGACCGCTGGCGTGTGTACGCGGCCTACAGCGACGATGGCGGCGACTCGTGGACGATCGGCGCCCCTGCGCCCGACGACGCGCGCGGCCTCGCCAACGAGGTGCAGATGTTCGAGCGCGCGGACGGCGCCGTCGTGTTGAACGCGCGGCAGTTCCACGGCGCCAAGCGACGCAAGATGGCGGTGTCGACCGACGGCGGAGCGACCTGGACGCGGCTTGCCGACGTGCCTGACCTCCCCGATCCGTCGTGCATGGCGGGAGTGCTCTCGCTCGACGGTTCGACGGTCGTCTTCACGGGATGCGACAGCGAGTCGCGCCGCGCGCTCGGCACGGCGTGGATCTCGCGCGACGGCGGCGGCAGCTGGCCTGAGAAGCTGCTCGTCGAGCCAGAGGGCTTTGCATACAGCGTTCCCGTCGACCTTGGGCGCGGTACCGACGGCCGCCGCGAGATCGGTGTCCTCTACGAGGGCGCGGGATACAGCCGCATCGAGTTCGTGCGCGTGTCGCTGCCGATCGCGGCGCCCGCCGCGGCCGCGCCTGTACGATGACGCACCATTTCGCAGGAGACTCCATGAAGCACCGCGCAGCGCTCGCCCTCTCGTTCCTCGCATTCGCATCGCTCGGCGTCGGCTCGATCGCAGCGAGCGCGCCGCGCGCGCAGGACGCGCCCGCGGCGGCGTCCGCCGCGCTTGCGCCTTCGACGATCACGCTCGACCCCGTGCACTCGATGGCCGTCTTCCGCATCCAGCACCTCGGAGCGGGGTTCTTCTGGGGCCGCTTCAACGAGGTCTCGGGCACGGTGCGCTGGCCTCTCGACGACAGCGCGGCACCGTCGTTCGACGTGGTCGCCGAGGTGAGGAAGGTCGACACGGGAAGCGCCAAGCTCGACGGGAACCTGCAGGGGCCGAGCTTCTTCAACGAGGCCGAGTTCCCCAAGATCTCGTTCAAGTCGACGGGCGCAACGCGCAAGGGCGATCGGCACTACACCGTGACGGGCGACCTCACGCTGCGCGGCGTCACCAAGTCGGTCGAGGTCGACTGCGTCGTGACGGGGATCGGCAAGGGCCCGACGGGCCAGAAGGTCGGCTTCGAGTGCACCTTCGCGCTCAAGCGCAGCGACTACGGCATGAAGTGGGGAATCGACGCGCCGAAGGGCGCGCTCGGCGACGAGGTGAAGATGATCATCGCGCTCGAGGGCGATGTGGCGAAGTAGGCCGCGACGCGGAGCTCCCGCAGGAACAAGGAATGAGCGAGATCGCCCAGTACATCATCAGCGTCATCCTGATTCCCGCGTGCGTAGCGGCGGTCGCAGCCGTGCCGATCGTGCTCTGGTCGCGACGCGCGGCCACCCGCGCGCGCATGGCCCTTCTCGAGGGCGGCCTCGCGTTCGCGCTGATGGCGGCCTTCGTCCTCAGCTTCACGCGCGAGCTTGGCTGGAATGCGGTCCTGCGGCAGATGTTCACGCTCGAGAACGACGACGCGCCTTTCGAGCGCTGGCACCGCGTCGGCCTTGCGGCGCTGCTGGCCGCCGTCGCGGGCTGGGTTCTTTCGGCGGTGCGCGCAGCGGCCGTGCGCGGACTCGGTGGCTGGCTCACCGTGCTCTTCGTGGCGCTCGCGGCCGCGTGGGCCGCGCTGTTCGTGCGGTTCCCCGGCATGGACGCGGGCTGGCAGGTCGCGCAAGGCGCGCTTGTCGTCGCGTGCGCGCTCGGCTACGCCGCGTGCGCGCGTGGCGCCGCGCTCTGGGTCGCGTGGGGCGTCTTCGGCGTCTTTGCCTTGCTGAGCGGACTCGGCGGCTTCGCGTCGCTCTCCGTGATGTGCGGCGCGATCAGCTTCGGCGCCTTCCTGATCGCCATGCTCACCGCGCTTCTTGGGAAGCGAGCCTCGGATGACGCGCGCACCGCGGTTCTTTCCGCGGGCGGCGCGGTGGCGCTTGCGCTCGGCACGCTCACGGCGCTCGTCGCCACGTGCGGTTTCGCCTATGCACAGGACGAGTTCCCGAAGTGGGCGTGGATCGTGGCTGCGCTGCTTCCCTTCGGCGGGTATGCGTTCGCGCCACAGTCGGATCGCGCGCCTTCGGCGGGCGCGTCCACCTTCTGGCGCTTCATCGGCGCCGCGATCCTCGCAGTGGCGCTTCTCGCAAGCGTCGGACTCGCGCTCAGGCCCGATGGTGGCGACGCGGCCGACGACGGCGCGGACCTGATGGAGATGTACGGCTGAGGTCCGCGCGAGGTCGTGCGGGAAGCCCCGCGCAGCGTTCCTCGCGGAATCCGCCTTGATCGGCCCGATGTCGCGTGCCTTCGACGGCACGATGTCGACGCGCGTCCCGCAGTGCGATAGCGTCGAGCGAGGTACGGGCGGAGGTCGATCGCCCGTCGCGCGTGTCCTTGCTTCAAGAGTCCTGACATCAGGAGTCCTGACATCAAGAGTCCTCGCGTCGGGAGTCCTCGCGTCGGAGGTCCTCGCGTCGAAAGTCCTCGCGTCGAAAGGGGAGAACAACATGCAGAATGCAGCATCACGGCTCGTCGAGGAAGCGCCCACCGGCCTCGCTCCGCTTTCGCTCGCGGCAGTGGAGTCGATGTCGCGCACGGAAGCGGTCGAATGGCTTCTTGCATCCGCGCTGCTTGTCGTGGGCGCAAGCCTCGCGCTGCGCCCGCGAGTCTGGATGCGCGCATTCGCGGCCATTGCGCCGCATCCGCTGACGCCGCTCCTCGGCGGACTGTATGTCCTCCTCGTCGGGCTCGTGATCGTGGTGCTGCACAACCTCTGGGTCGCGGATCTCCGCGTGGCCGTCACGATCCTCGGCTGGCTTGCGGTCGCGAGCGGCGTCGTCATGCTGCTCGCGCCCGAGGTCTACCTGATGGTCCTGCGGCGGGTTCCGCTGACTCCGAGGCTTGTCGCAATCCGAGGCGTCGTGCGCATGGTGCTCGGCGGGGCGATCCTCTCCTACCTGCTGACGCAGGCGGGATAGCGCACTGCCCGCCGTGCGGGCTATCCTCCGCGCGCCATGCGCGAACCACCTGCATCCTCGCACTTCTCCCGCCTCGGCCCCGCGTCCGCCGTCCTTCTGCTCGGGGCGTGCACCGCGCGCGCTCCCGTCGCGGAGATGAGGCCGTACACGGTCGCAAGCCCGCACGGCGACCGCATCGACGAGTACTACTGGCTGCGCGACGACGACTCGGAGAAGAAGCGGCCCGAGATCATGCGCCATCTCGAGGCGGAGAAGGCCTACTGCGACGCCATGATGGCGCCGCTTGCATCGCTGCGGGAGAGGCTCGTCGCCGAGATGCGCTCGCGCATCAAGGAGGACGACTCCACTGTTCCCGCCTTCGACCGAGACGCGTGGTACTGGACGCAGTACGAGACAGGCGCGGAGTATCCCAAGGTGTATCGCCAGAAAGGCGGGGCCGACGGCCCCGATCCGTCGGCGCACGCGGAGCTTCTTCTCGACGGGCCTGCGCTCGCGGAAGGCGAGGACTACTTCCGGATCGGCGACTATGCGGTGAGCGACGATGGACGCTACCTCGCGTGGACGCAGGATGTGAGCGGCCGCCGCATCCACACGCTGTTCATCAAGGATCTCTCGACGGGCGAGCTGCTGCCCGAGCGCATCACGCCCACGCTCGAGTCGGTGGAGTGGGCGGCGGACAGCCGCACGCTCTTCTACATCCGACAGGACCCCGTGCTCCTTCAGAGCGGTCCCGTCTATCGGCATACCGTCGGCACAGACCCCGCGCGCGACGCGCTCGTCTACGACGAACCCGACAAGACGCTCTTCACGGGAATCGGACCAAGCGCGTCCGACGAGTATCTCCTCATTCACATCGAAGGCTACGAGACGAACGAACTGCGCGCCGTGCCGCGCGCGCAGCCCGATGCGCCTGTCCGCACGGTGCTGCCGCGCGTCGACGGAGTGCGCAGCTACGCCGACCACCTCAAGGGGCGTTGGGTGATCCGCACCAACGACTCCGCGCGGAACTTCCGCGTCGTGTCCGTCGACGATGCGCGCGCTTCCGACCGCTCCGCCTGGCGCGAGATCGTGCCGCACCGCACCGAGGCGGCGGTCGACGAGGTCGCGCTCCTCGATGGCGCGATCGTGCTCGAGGAGCGCGTCGAGGCGAATGCGCAGATCCGCGTGCTGCCGTGGGACGCACGCGCCGACGCAGGCGCTGCGGGCTTCATCGTTCCCGCGCGCGAGGATGCCTTCGCCATGACGCTCAGGGACAACCTCGACGCCGCGCTTCCCTTCGTGCGCGTCGTCTACACCTCGATGACCACGCCGCGCACGACGATCGATGTCGAACTCGCGTCGGGTGCGCAGACCGTGCGCAAGGTGCAGCCCGTCCCAGGCTACGACGCGTCGCTCTATTCGAGCGCGCGCCTGTGGGCTCCGAGCCGCGACGGCAAGCGCATTCCGATCTCGATCGTGTGGCGCAAGGACGCCTATGCGAAGGACGGAACGCGGCCCCTCGTCGTCGACGCCTACGGCGCATATGGATTCCCGAGCGACGCCGAGTTCTCGAGCGGCGACGTGTCGCTTCTTGATCGCGGATTCGCGGTCGCGACCGCGCATGTTCGAGGCGGCGCGGACCTTGGGCAGGATTGGTACGAGGACGGCCGCCTGATGAGGAAGCAGAACACCTTCAACGACTTCGTCGACGCGACCGACCACCTCGTGCGCGAGGGATACGGCGCGAAGGACAAGGTGTTCGCGCGCGGCGGATCCGCGGGCGGTCTTCTCATGGGCGCGGTCGCCAACCAGGCGGGCGACCGCTACCGCGGCATGCTGCTTGCGGTGCCGTTCGTCGATGCGCTGACCACCATGCTCGACGAGACGATCCCGCTGACGACCAACGAATGGACCCAGTGGGGCGATCCGCGCGAGAAGGCGGCGTACGACTACATCCGCTCGTACTCGCCTTACGACAACATCGAGGCGAAGCCCTACCCCGCGATGCTGGTGACGACCGGCCTCTGGGACTCGCAGGTCCAGTACTACGAGCCCGCGAAGTACGTGGCGCGCCTGCGGCGGCTGAAGACGGATTCGAACCCGCTCCTCTTCCACCTCAACCTCGAGGCCGGGCACGGCGGACAGTCTGGGCGCTTCGAGCGCCTGAAGGAGGCCGCGCTCGCGCAGGCGTTCTTCATCGACCTCGCGGGCCTCGCGGGCGCTGCGCGCTGACCGCAGCGTCGCACGCGAAATCTTCCGCTTCGTCCGAGATTCCGCGCGCTTCTCGCGCTGCGATTTCGCACGGTTTGCGCGGGCTTCGCGCTATCCTTGTCGATACTTGCCCAAGCGGCTCCGCCGCCGGCCTCGCAAGGAACGATCCATGACCACCTTCGCATCGCAGTCCGACTCGGGAACCCGCCTCGTCGCCAAGCGCGATCTCCAGAACCGCCTCTTCGCGGCGCTTTCCGCGATGTTCGCGAAGGAGGTCCCGCTCTACGACAAGGCGCTCCTCGTGAACATGGCGTGCAACAGGACCGTGTGCGCGCTGCTCGCGAAGCTCCACGTCGGGTTCACGCTGTCGGACGAGGAGCTCGAGCGCACGAGCGGCGAGCGCCACGGCGCGATCCGCATCGGCCGCCCCGACGAGTACCGCTGGATCGGCCGGCTCTTCGCGTGCTTCGCCATGGAGCCGCACAACTTCTACGACATGACCTGCGTCGGCACGAAGAGCCAGCCGATCATCGCGACGGCGTTCCGCTCGACGCTGCGGCCCGAGCACCGCGTGTTCTCGTCGGTGCTCATGACCGACTACTTCGACCCCGCGACGCGCGCGCGCATCGAGGCGCTGCTTGCGAAGCGCACCGTCTTCAGCGACCGCGCGAAGGAGCTCATCGAGAAGAGCGAGCGGCAGGGCGGCCTCGAGGCCGCCGACGCCGAGGACCTGATCCGCGAGTGCACCGAGCGCATCTTCAAGTGGACGGGGAAGGCGCGCGGCCACGCGCTCTACAAGGAGCTCTCCGCGGCGGGCTTCAAGATCGCGGCCGACATCGCCTGCTTCCAGTCGCATCACCTGAACCACCTTACGCCGAACACCTTCTCGATCGACCTCTACACGGCGGCGATGAAGTACTGCCTCGGCGAGGTCGACGCCGCGTGGTTCCGCGCGCGCGCGGAGACCGCGCTCGGCCGCCTCGTGAAGCAGGCCGACCACGACTTCATGAAGCTTCACTTCAAGCATGTGCCGCTCGAGGAGATCGCGGCGTACAGGCAGGGGAGCGTCGCGCCGGCAGAGGTCGCTGCGCTTGCGGCCGAACTCACCGCGACCCTCGCGGGCCCCGACTATGCGCTCTCCCAGATGAAGCACGCGGGCTTCAAGGACTTCACCGAAGGCCCGAGCGAGGACACTCCCGTGCTGCTGCGGCAGGATGCGTACAAGGCGCTCACGGAGCCCGTCCAGTTCACGGAGGACGACGGCACGGTCGTCGACACCACGCACACCGCGCGCTTCGGCGAGATCGAGGAGCGCTTCTACGCGTGCACGCCCGCTGGCCGCGCGCTCTACGACGCGTGCCTCGCCGAAGCCGACGCCGCGCGCGAGAAGGATCCGTCGCTTCCGAAGCGCGACATGGCCTCGTACGAAGCGCTCTATGCGAAGCCGTTCGCGCCGTTTGCGAAGAACCTCGAAGGCCTCATCCGCCAGGGCTATGTCTACGCGCGCTACCTGCCGACAGAGAAGGGCCTCGCCGCGGCGAAGTCGGGCGCACTCGCATCGACCGATCTCCTCGATCTCGCGAAGCAGGGTCTCGTCGAGTACGAAGGCCTGCGCTACGAGGACTTCCTCCCCGTGAGCGCAGCGGGCATCTTCGCCTCGAACCTGCAGCAGTACGGGACCAAGTCGACCGCCGCCGTGAAGCCGACCTACTCGCAGGCGCTCCTCGAGGAGATCCTCGGCAAGCGCATCGTCGATGCCACGGTCGTCTATGCGGGCGTCGAGGCCGAGTCGAAGCTCGAGACCTACGCGAAACTCGGCCTTCTCGGGAAGCTCCCCGCGAGCGAGCGCGCGGAGCTCGAGTCGCGGCTTGCGGCCTATCGCACGGCCTGACGCGCGCAAGTGTCTGTCGAAACTCGCTTTGCGCCAACACTTTCCTGCGCTCACGCCCGCGGGCGGCTGTCGCTGAGGTCCAAGGCGAGGCCGTCTTGGGCCGTTGTCGCCTCATGTGGGCAGGGTCGAAGTTCGCAGCTTCTCCTTGACAGGATCATGCCAGCCCGTACCTTGTTGAGATTGAGACTCAGTCGCAACAAGGATCGAAGGCCGTGCTCCACCTCCAGCCGCTCCAAACAACCTCCGCTACTTCCGCAACATCCGCCGCAGCACCGCGGTGCCCCGTCAGCCGCCTGTTCGCAGCCTTCGGACGGGCGGGACTGGCCGATGAACTCAAGGCACGCACCAAGGACGCGCACAACCGCGCGGAGCACCACCCGTTGCAGCAGCGGATCGTCCGAGGCGCCGTGGATCGCGCCGAGTACATCCGCTTCGCGGCCTCGCTCCGCCACATCCACATCGCGCTCGAACGCGCGATCGAAGGCGCTCTCACGGGCGGCCAGAGCGCCTGCCCGCCGCTTGCGCGGATCTTTCGTGAGCGCCACAAGCGCTCTGCCTACTTCGAGCTCGACTTCGGCGCGTTCCCGTCGGAGGGAGACACGGCACCCTCGGGAGCGGCGCTCGCGATGGCGGATTGGATCCGAACGCTCGGTGGGTCGTGCCCCGTCGCACTCGTCGGGCCGCTCTATGTCCTCGAGGGCAGCACGAACGGCGGAACGGTGATCGCCCGCGTGCTGCGGTCGCGGTGGGGACTCGAGGGTTCGTCCGCAGCGCTTCGCTCGATCGACCCGCACGGCGCGTCGACGCGTGCCCACTGGGCAGAGTTCCGCAGCGACCTCGATGCGCTCGCCCTTTCGCGCGAGGAGCGGAGTGCGATCATCGCGGCGGCTTCAGAGACCTTCGAGTGGTTCACGCGCCTGATGGATGCACATGGTTCCGAGAGCCTCGCTCCTCGCGCCGATGCGCCTGGACTTCGCGGCTGACATCGCGTTCGGGCTGCGTTTACGCGGCAAACCCTGCCATCGCACCTTGCCTTGACAACGATCCGATCTACCCTTGTGCTCCGCATGGCGTCCGTGTTCGCGTTCACGCGCACCGCCGTGCAGGCCAACCTCGAGAGAGAGCATCCATGACTTCCCGCTGCGTTCCGTCCTGCGCCACCGCCTCGCTCGTTCTGGCCACCGCCGCCCTCGCCTGCACCGAGAGCGCGAACGCCGCCATCACCGACTTCTACGAGACCTTCGCCTCGGGCGCGCAGAACTGGCGCAACTCGAACGGCGCTTCCGTGCTCGGGTGGACCGCCTCGGGCGGCCCCGATGGCGGCGCCTATGTGACGAGCCTCTTCAACCTGAGCGGCACGAGCGCGGGCGGTTTCCCGCCCACCGTGATCCGCGCGCAGTCGAACTTCGGCTCGTCGGGCGGCGCGTACGTCGGCAACTGGATCGCGGCGGGGGTGACAGGCGTCTCGTTCCAGTTCCGCCACGATCTCTCTGAGTCGATCACCCTGACGGGCCGCTTCGCGACGCCCGTCAACAATCCGGGCGCGTCCGTCGTCTCGTCGGTGGTCGTCGCTCCCGACACCTGGACGCTCGTCAGCTTCAACCTCCGCGAGGGAAGCTCTGACTTCGTCTCGCTCGGCGGCGGGACCTACGCCGGCATCTTCTCGAACATCGGCAACATGCAGCTCGGTTTCACGGTTCCCGCGGTCCTCGCGGGCCAGAACATCGACGCGAGCTTCGACCTCACGAACTTCGCCATCCTGCCCTCGCCCGCCGCGGGTGCGGTGCTGGCCCTCGGGCTGCGTGGCCGCGGTCGACGGCGCGCGTGATCCGACGGATCGCCGGACAACGCCGCGCCCCTCAGACGGAACCAAACCCGCTGTGGTAGACCTTCGGCATGTCCGCAGCACTCGTCACTGCATCGACTCTCTCGCGCCCTGATCCTGACCTCGCGCTGCTCGCAGAGGCGTTTCGCTTGCGGGGTGTCGAGGCCTCGATCGTCGTCTGGGACGACCCGACCGTCCGTTGGGGGGACTTCGAGCTTGCGGTCGTTCGATCGACCTGGGACTACCTCGAGAAGCTCGCGCGGTTCGAGGCTTGGATCGACTCCACCGCCCGCGCCACGCGACTGGTCAATCCTGCGGAGATGCTGCGCTGGAACCTGCACAAGCGCTACCTGCTCGCCCTCGAGGACGCAGGCGTCGCCGTGGTTCCCACGCAGTTCGTCCCTGCGGATTCCGACCCCGACTGGGGAGCGCTCTTCGCGCGCTTCGGCGACATCGTGCTCAAGCCGGCGATCTCGGCGGGGAGTTTTGCAACGGTGAGGATCGAAGCGGGGAACTCGGCGAGCGCGCGCGCACACCTCGCGCGGCATCGTGCACGTGGCCTCGCGAACGGCGATTTCCTCGTGCAGCCCATGCTGCGTGCGGTCCTCGAGAAGGGCGAGTCGAACCTGGTGCTCTTCGGCGGGGAGTTCTCACACGCCGTGCGGAAGGGCGTCCGCTGGGAGGGCGACGCGGAGCAGGCCCGCGAGCGGATCGAGCCTGCCGACGACGAGCTCGCGGCAGCGGGTCGGGTCATTGCCGCCCTGCAGGTGCTCGGCCTCGGGGTTCCCGCCTACGCACGGATCGACCTCGCGCGGGGCCCAGACGGCGCTCCCCTCCTCATGGAGGCGGAGCTCCTCGAACCCGCGCTCTTTCTCGACCGCGCTCCTCGCGCCGCATCGCAGCTCGTCGACAGGCTCATCGCATCGGCCTGAGCGCTGCAGGGCGCGGTAACTCCCTGAATCCACGGCGGAGCGCGTGGATACGAAACAAATCGCCGGAATCGTCGGCAGACCCTGAGCAAATCGAACCCCAGTCTGCGCTTTGACTTGCGACACCCCTTGCACGCGGCGTCGAGCAATCGACGCCTCGTCTCGGCGGCGAGTTGTAGGTCGTCCTGAGCACCGTGCGCCACGCACACAACCAAAGAACGGAATTGAGCCAGCCATGAAGTCGAACCTCTTCGTTGTTCCCGTGCTTCTCTGCGGCGCAGCGGCCACCTTGGCCGACGCCAGCATGGTCGATGTCTTCTGCCCGGGCGTCGGCGTCGGACGCAACGTCACCGTCACGCAGGGCTCGACCAACTACAACGTCTTCGCGGGCCAGATCCGGCTTGTGCTCTCGAACAGCACGGGCCAGCCCTTCGATTCAAACTGGTTCTCCTACTGCACCGAGCTCGCGCAGAACATCCATGTCAACGGACCTGTCCGCACCTACGCGGTCACCGCCGTGTCCGATCTTCCCACCCCGGGAACAGGCATGGGCACCGCACGCGCCGACGCCATCGCCCGCATGTACTTCTCCGCCAACGGCGCGCAGTTCGGAGACAACGCCGACTATGCGGCTGCCTTCCAGATCGCCGTCTGGGAGATCGCAAACGACTTCGACGGCACGCTTGCAAGCCTCGATGTCGCGGCGGGCAACCTGCGCGGCAGCTTCAACGCTGCGATCTCCGCGAACTTCGCAGCGCTCTTCGCAGCGGCGGCGAACGTGGACGGCAACAGGAATGCGCTGCTCGGCCTCGGGAACGCGAGTTTCCAGGACCAGATCATCGATGTCACCAACGGCATACCGACCCCAGGCGCCGTCGCGCTGCTCGCCCTCGCGGGAGTCGCAGGCCTTCGCCGTCGCCGTTGAGTGGGTTCCTCTGAACGCAGGCACGCGCGGCCCCCGGAACTCGGGGGCTGCTGCCGTGTGCAGCGGGGACATCGGCCCGCCGATGGGGCATAACCTCGCGAGAGGCTCGATCCGAGGCATTCTCTCGCTCGCCATGACAGACCGCTCTCCCCGATTGCGCCTTCGGGCGTGAGCCGCGCGCTGTGTAGACGCGGCTCGGCGTCCACCGAGCTGTCCAAGTGCTCGGCGCCGCTCTGTGAGCACTCATTGCGGCAGCGCGTTTGCGCCGCGGTCGTGCTGTCCTCGTGAAGGGTCCCACGCATGAATCTCAAGCACATCGCTCTCACCGTCGCCGTCCTGTCCGCTCCCACAGCCCTTGCCAACGCCGACCTCGTGTCCGTTGCAGCCACAGGCACGGGCGCGGGCCGCAATGTGAACGTCACCCACGGCACGACGACGCAGAACATCTTCGCGGGCCAGATCCGGCTCACGCTGTCGGCGAGCACGGGATTCAACCTCAACGGAGCGTGGACCTCGTTCTGCACCGAACTCCATCAGTTCATCTACCTCGACGGCGTGGCGCGCGTCTACGAGGTCCAACCGCTCTCCGATCTTCCGATTCCCGGGGCAGGCATGGGCTCTGTGAAGGCCGACGCCATCGCCCGCATGTACGCGACGGCCAACGATGCGCAGTTCGGCACGAACAACGACTATGCGGCCGCCTTCCAGATCGCCGTGTGGGAAGTCGTCAACGACTTCGACGGCACGGCGGGCAGCCTCGATGTGTCGAGCGGGGGCTTCAAGGGGAACAACCTCTCTGCCGCCATCGCGGGCAACCTCGCGGTGCTCTTTGCCTCCGCGGCAAACCTCGGTGGACCGACGAGGAGCCTGATCGGGATCGGAAGCAGCGGTTTCCAGGACCAGATCCTCGATCTTACGAACGGCATCCCCGCGCCGGGGGCGCTCGCGCTCCTCGGAGTCGCTGGACTGATCGGCGTCCGCCGCCGCAAGTAGTCTGCGAGCCTTCAGACCGATCGAAGACCCTCGGCGTTCCCTCCGAGGGTCTTCTTCATTTGCCGACTCAGATGATTCAGGCCGCGCGCGGCAGGCCGGGGATCACTTCGCGGCACGCTCTCGGGCGCGACTCTCGGGCGTGGCGCCGAAGAGCGCGGCATACATGATGCGGTAGAGGTCGGTGTTGTCGAGATTGCCGCGCACGAGCTCGGAGCCCGGCCCTGCAGCCCGCACGAGGATTGGATCGCCGCCATCCTGGTGGCTCGCCCAGGCGACGGCGAAGGGAAGCTGCATGCCGTTCCGGTCGGGAGCCGCGAGAAACGGCACGGTTCCCGAGCCATCGACGCCGTCAAGCGCGGCGCCGTCGTTCGGAAGCGTCGCGGGAAGCGGCTTGCCGCGCACGATCACGCCGTCCGGCTCAGGCATGGCCACGAGCTGCGGGCGCGACGCATCGCTGTCGGCCGCGACGAGGACGAGCGTCGCGGGGTTCTCCGCGCGATGCGCCTCCGCGATCTCGATCACTTCGTCCGCACGCCGCATGGCCTCGAGCACGCCCGCCGCGTTCTTCGCGTTGGAGAAGTTGTCGGCGCCTTCCTCCTCGACGACGAGGAGGAAGCCATCGCGATTCGCCGTGAGGACGCGCAATGCGGCGCGGGTCATGTCGCCGACGCTCGGCCGATCGGCGGGATAGGGAACGAGCCCGCGCTCGCGCAGGGCCTCCTCGCTTCGGTCGTTGAAGGTGTTCATCTCGGCGAAGAGCCCGAGAAGATGCGTTGTTCCCGCGGGAACCGCCGCCAGTTCCTCGCGCGTGAAGACGACGGCATAGCCCGCTGCACGCGCCTCCGCGACGAGGTCGCGGCCATCGTCGCGACGACCGACGCCGTGGGTTCCCTGCACGCCCTTCGGCAGGAAGAGCGCCTCACCGCCGCCGAGGATGACCTCCGCCTTCGAATCGAGCAGTTGCCGCACGATCTCCGCGGTCATCGAGCGCTTGGGCACGCTTGCGAGAAAGCACGCGGTTCCGGGCTCCGCAAGATGCCCCGAGTTCACGATGCCGACGGCGCGGCCCGCGCGCTGCGCCTCGCGCATGATGCTGATCCGCTCGCCGGATGCCGCAAGCGGGATCTCCGCTCCGTCCATGCCGAAGCTGTCCTGCTGGACCTTTACGCCGTAGGCGTGCACCGTGCCGCCCGAATGGCTCGCGGGCGCGAGGCTGTCGCGCATGTGCGGGCGATAGGTCGCCATCGCGGGCAGCCTGTCCCATGCGATCTCGCCGTCGGGACCTGCGCGGTGCACGCGCAGAAGGCCCCAGTGCCCGAGGCCGGCGCCGTCAGGGTGGATGAAGACGACGCTCGCGGTCTTCCCCGCACCGCCCGACGCCTGCCCGTCGGAGTGCGTCGAGCCGTGGGAGGACGGCTGTGTCGCGAGCGCGGCGAGAAGCATCAGGAAGGCGGAACACGGCCTACGCGGCGCAACGCGGATGGATCGCATCGCCGAAGCGTAGTCGAAACCGCGAAGCGGTCTGTTTCGACGAGATGAATGTTCGGTTCCTCGAGTCATCCACGCGTCGGCGCCTTCATGCCCGCGATCCTGCGCAGCGCCTCGACCGCAGGGTCGATCTGCTCCTTGCCGCGGATGGTGATCGATTCCTTGCCCTCGAATGACGCGAGCAGCTGCTCGGCCCAGCGCTTCTTCGCAGGCCGCGCCACCGTCTTCGCCCAGCCATTCACCTGCGCTGCGAACTTCTGCGACGCGCGGCGGTCCTTGCCGCGCTCGGGCGACGCAAGGTACGCGTCGATCTCGGCCTGGCAGCGCTTCACGAACTCGTCGTCGCCGCCGACGCCGCGCCAGCAACGCGCAAGGAGCGCGCCGTTGGTCGAGCCTTGGCGCTCCAGCGCCTCGAGCAGCCTCGCGTTCTCCTCGGGCGTCGTGGGCGCGGGCAGCTGCTCGATGCGCGCGTGCGCAAGGTCGCGCACGGTCGAGCGGTAGAGCGCGTGCTTCTTGCCGTCGGTCGCCTTCGCGAACCGATCGGCGCACGCATCCGCGATCGCGAGCACCGACTGAGCATCAGGCGCGCTCTCGAGGGCCGTGGTGATCGCAGCCAGCGCGAACACGTTCTCCGCAAGCGCAGCCTTCGCGAAGGACACGCACTCGCGGGCACGCTCTTCCGCGGACATCGCGTTGAACGCACGCACCATCGCGAGGCTCTCGACGAACGACGGCAGCCCCTCGTTCACTCCCCACGCGACCGACTGGTGGAAGACCATCGGCTTGCGGCCGCCCTTGTCGTCGTAGTTCCAGCCTGCGTGCACGGTGGTGACCTCGTCGCCGCCCGTCGCGTACTGGCCGCCCGTGCAGTGGAACTCCTGCGTCCTCGGGTCGTACTCCATGAAAACGATGGCACAGTGGCCCGGCTGCCCCGCGGTCGAAGCGGGCTGGCCGACGATGCGATGCGTGCGCGAACCGATGTTCCCCATCGTGCCGCACACGCCGCCATCCTTCCACATCATCTGTATCGAGCCGTAGCTGAACGCGATCGGCGCCACGCGACGCGCGCTCTGCATGTCGAACTGCTGCGCGATGTCGCCGATGTACTCGCCGTAGGTGCGGAACTCGCCGTTGTCGCGGAACTTCACCCAGATGTCCTCGCGCTCGCGCAGAGGCTGGTCGTCGGCGGCGAGCATCATCAGCACGGGCCACGGCGCGTTCAGGGGAAACCGCGGCCACCCGCGCGCCGCGCGATCGGCGTCGCTGAACTCCCAGCGGTCGTTGCGGATGAACCACGCCATCGACTCGGCCGCGGTCGGCGCGCGGTCGCGCGCGGCGGGCATGCGCCCCTTGTTGCGATAGGCGGTGTGAAAGAGCTCGTGTGCCGCCGCGATCCGCTCGCGCAGCGACCGGTCGTCGATCGCGGCGGTCGAGCCCCAGTGGACCGCGCGTTCGCCGCAGTCGACCTTGACCTCGGCGTGGCCGTGCCCGGCCATGTAGGCGTTGAACTGCTCCTGCAGCGCGCGAGACGCGATGACATCCGCCCCCCGCAGCGGGCGCTTGATCGTCTTCTTGACGGAGACGGCGACACGCTGTGGCTTTGCGATGCCGCGCTCGTCGTACTCGAGCGGCGGAAGCTCCTGGACCTCGATCTCCTCCTCGATCTCCGGGTGGTCCTCGAGGAAGTTGACGATGTGGTCGTCGCGATCGAGCGGGCGCGACGGGTCCTTCGTGTCGACGCGCACGCGCGGGTCGCGTGGTATCTCGAGCACAAGCGGCGGCCGCGGCGTGACGTTCGGCAGCGCGTCGGTCGAGAAGTCGGGCGACTTGGCGCCGTCTGCGTCGTTCCACGGCGTTCCTTGCTCGCCACGCTTCGCATACGAGTCCTGCATGGCGAAGGCGAGCGCGAGCTGCGTGTAGTCGCGACGGACCGTGTCTTCGCCAAGATCGATCTCGAGCGAGCGCAGTTTGAGAAGGACAGGCAGCGGTTCGGCGCGGCAGCCGTAGACCGTGGCGCGCACGACGGGCGTGCGGTCGACCCACGCGAGGAAGTCGCGCGGGAGCTCGATGCCCTTCGCCTTCGCGGCGTCGAGCGTGCGCTCGCGTACGGCGTCGATGTACGAAGCGGTGCGCGACGACCACCTCGCGCCCGTCGTGACCGATGCTCCGACGGCAGGTTGCACCAGCGCCAGCGGGCCGGAGAAGAGCGTGATGCCGATGACAGAGATTCGCAGGATCGAACGCATCGGCGCATGGTATCGCGCGTCAGCGCACGACCAGCATCTCGCCCACGAGGCCTGGCCCGAACGCGAGCCCGACCCATGGGCGCGGGGTGCATTGGTGCATCAGCCGCTCGAGGATGAAGAGAAGCGTCGCGCTCGACATGTTGCCGTGCGCACGCAGGATGCCGCGGCTTGTGTCGCCAGCGCGCGCGTCGAGGCCAAGCGACGCGAGCACCGATTCGATCACGCGCGGGCCGCCCGGATGGACCGCCCATGCGCCGACCTCGGCGACGGTAAGCCCGTGCTTCGCCAGTATGCCCGCAACCCAAGAGCCCACCTCCGCCTGAAGGATGTCGGGCACGCGCGCGCCAAGCGTCATCTCGAAGCCATGGTCGCCGACGGCCCACGCCATCTCGCCTGCGCTCGCCGCAAGATGCAGCGAGTGCGTGGCGGCGAGCAGCGGGGCGGTCGGAGCGGCGTGATGCGCGCCTTCGACGATCGCGGCCGCGCATCCGTCGCCGAACAGCGTGTTCGCGATCAGCTGATCGATCCGCGCGCTGTAGTGGAAGTGCGCCGAGCAGACCTCCGCGCAGACGACGAGGATGCGGGCGGAGGGATCCGCAATCGCCGCGTTGCGCGCGACCGACAGCGCGTTGACGGCGGCGTGGCAGCCCATGAAGCCGATGTTGGCGCGGGTGACCGCGCGCGAAAGCCCGAGCTGATCGATGAGATGCGCGTCGATGCCAGGCGACTCGAAGCCCGTGCACGACGCCGTGACGAGATGCGTGATCGAAGCGGGTTCCACGCCCGCTGCCGCGAGCGCGCTGCGGCATGCGTCCTCCGACATCGCCCGCGCCGCCTGCGACCAGAGCCGCATGCGCGCCGCCGTACCGGGAGGTGCATCGTCTGCGTAGAACGGCGCCTCGCCTGCGGCCGCTGCGCCGCGAGACTCGATCTCGCTGCGGTCCGCGAGACGCGCGAGAAGCGCGCGGGAGACCTCGCTCGGCGTGATGCGGTCTGCGAATGCAAGCCACGCCTCGCGCGTCAGGCGCTCGGGCGGCGTCGCGGTGCGGATCGTGCGGATCGTCGCTCTGCTCATGAGAGCGCCACGCCTTCCAGCCGTGCAGCAAGGCGTTCGAACGGCCGTGGGATGCGCGCGCCCACGGTCATCGCCGCGCGAACAAGAAGCGGGCTGCGCAGCGCAAGCGCGATCGCGCGGCATCGCCACTTCGGGCGCGCCACAAGCGTCGCGCATCGCGCAGGCCAGCGCTCGTGCGCGCGTGCGTCGCGCGCGGCGAGCTCGCCCGCGGCAAGTCCCGTCGCGATCGCCCACGACATGCCTTCGCCCGTGAAGGGCTCGATGTAGCCGGCCGCATCGCCGACCACGAGGATCCCGGGCGCAGCCACGCGCGCGCGCGTGCGCGTGAGTTGCGGTGTTCCGCGCCAGCGCGCGCGTTCGACGGCGTCTGCGTCGTGCGCGACAAACCCCAGGAGCGTGCGCGCACACGCCGCGACGGTTCCCGCGCGCCTGAGCGCCGCGGGCGCAACAGCCGCCGCGACGTCGAGTTCGCCTGACGGAAGCCGCACGACGCCGATGTAGCCGTCGCGGCCGACATGCATGTGGATCTCGCCCGCCGGGCATTCGAGCGTGGTCGCAGGCAGCACGGCGCCGAAACCCATCATGCTGTGCGCCGCGATGCGCCACTCGAAGCCGGGTACATCGTCGAGCGCTCCGCCTTGCAGTCCGTCCGCCACGATCACGGTGCGTGCGCGAAGCGTCGAAACCCGCTCACCGCGCGTGAGCTGGATGGATCCATCGTGCATCACACGGGTCGAAGTCTCGAACAGCGCCTCGACGCCCGCGCGCCGCGCAAAGTCGACCAAACGCGCGTCGAGTTCGGCGCGGCCGATCGCGACGCCCGATGCGCGGGCAAGCGTCATCGCGCGCGTGCCGCTTGCCACGCGGATCGCCCGCAAAGGCACCGCGCCCGCCAGGGCTTCACCTGCGCCCGCAGCATCAAGCGCCGCAACGCCCGACGCCGCGAGGCAGCAACCACAAACCTTCGCGCGCGGCATCGCCGAGCGTTCAAGGAGCACCACGCGCGCGCCCGCACGCGCGGCCGCGATCGCGGCGCAGCTCCCCGCCGGGCCCGCACCGATCACGGCGACATCGAACGTTCCGGCGACGTTCATCCGCGCCTCCACCAGAGCGTCCAGCGCGCGGGCCACGCGGGCTTCACGACCGCTGCCTCGAGCCCGGCGGCATGCGCGATCGCAGCGATTTCCTCGCGCGTGTATGCGGCGCGCACGCTCGCGATCGCATCGAAATGCACGATTCTCGAGCGGCTCAGCGCGCGAGAGCCGAGCCACGCAAGCGCAAGGCCGCGCCTCGTCCGGTCGAGGTCGGTCACGCCGGCCGCGCGCGTGGCCGCGCCGGCCATGTGTGAAAGGACACGCGCCACGTTGTCTGGGTCGAAGTGATGCAGGAAGAGCGAGCAGATCGCGAGGTCGCCGTCGCAGGGAAGCGCGGCCGCGACCGCGTCCGCCGCCACTGTCGTCGCTCGCACCCCCGCTGCGCGCGCGCGCGACGCAGCCACCTCCAGGGCATGAGCGCTGCGGTCGCAGAGCATCCACTCGATGCGCAGGCCGTCGCGCCGCGCCCACGCGTCCATCGCGATCGGCGCGTCGGCCGAGCCCGTCGCGATGTCGACGACCCGCAGCGCACGGCCTTGGGCGTTCACCGCCCGCGCGTGCGCCGCGACGCCCTTCCACAGCAGCCGATGGCTGCGCGACCATCGGTTCAACCGCACGAGCCCTGCGAGCGCGTGGTCATGCGCCGCCGCGTCGAGCGACGGGTCGTCCATCAGCTCGGGAACGCGGGTTCGGATCCGAATGTCGGTTGCTGCGAAGAGCGACACGGCGGAGCGTAGCACGCGCGCGGCGGGTGGATGAAAGGCGACAGGCCCCCGTCCGCAGGTGGACGCCCGACTCGACAGGTCACCGAAAACGCAAGAGGCCCCCGTCCGCAGACGGGGCGCTGGAAAACGAGAAAGGCCCCTGTCCGCAGACAGGGGCCGCTCATTTGATGGGCGATACTGGACTCGAACCAGTGACCTCACGGGTGTGATCCGTGCGCTCTAGCCAGCTGAGCTAAGCGCCCGATGGCGGGGAGTATAGCGCACGGATGGGCGGGAGGAAATGCCCCGCGCGGCGGGATAAACGCGGACCCACGGCGGTCTCCTCAGCGCCCTCCCCGCCGTTCAGCGGACCTTGGCGAGGAACTTCTTCGTCTCGGCGCGCGAGGCCTTGATGATGGCGTCCGCCTTCTTCGGGTTCGCCTTCGCCTCGAGGAGCGCGGTCAGCATCATCGGCGCCACGATGGTCGCGTCGCTCTCGACGACGAACATCGGGGTCTTCTCGGTCAGCTTGTCCCACGTGATCTTCTCGTTCGGCGTGGCGCCCGAGTACGAGCCGTACGAAGTCGTCGAGTCGCTGATCTGGCAGAAGTACGCCCACGGACGCACGGGCTCCTGCAGGTCGTACTTGATGCTCGGCACCACGCAGATCGGGAAGTCGCCCGCGATGCCGCCGCCGATCTGGAAGAAGCCGATGCCCGGGCCCTTCGACAGCCGCTTGTAGTCGTCGTAGAAGCCCGCCATGTACTCGATGCCGCTCTTCACGATCTGCGCGCTGCACTCGCCGAACTTCACGTGCGACGCGAAGATGTTTCCGAAGGTCGAGTCCTCGTGGCCCGGCACGACGATCGGCAGGTTCGCCTTCGCGGCCGCGAGCAGCCAGCACTCGTCGGGGTTCCCCTCGAACTTCGACTTCGGCAGCGACAGAACGAGCTCGTAGAAGTACTCGTGCCAGTAGCGGCGCTCGCCGTTCTTCGTCGCCTTCATCCACATCGGGACAAGGATCTTCTCGACGGCGCGGAACGCCTCGTCCTCGGGAATGCTCGTGTCGGTGACGCGGCGCATGCGCTGCTTGAGGATCCTGGTGTCGTCCTGTTTCGTGAAGTAGCGGTACTCGGGGAAGTCCTTGTAGCTGTGGTGAGCCACGAGGCGGAAGAGCGATTCCTCGAGGTTCGCGCCCGTCACCGAGAGGCCGTGCACGAGGCCCGCGCGGATCGCGGGGGCGAGCGTGATGCCGAGCTGCGCAGAGCTCATCGCGCCGGCGACCGCCCAGTACATCCTGCCGCCCTTCGAGACATGGTCCCAGTAGGCGAAGAGCGCGTCGCGCGTCGAGCGCGCGTTGAAGTTCCTGTAGTTGCGCGCGACGAACTCGAGAATGGGAAGCTCCTGCGTTGGCATAGGCGGAGAAATGTACCCGAGCGGGGGAGCAGGTGGCGGGGCGAGATACACTTTGTTTCGTGGCGATTTCTTCCTCGTCCATCCTCGTGACCGGCGGCGCTGGCTTCATCGGCAGCGCCCTGGTGCGCATGTTGAACGAGACGACCGACGCGCGCATCGTCACGCTCGACAAGCTGACCTACGCAGGCCACCGCGAGAACCTCGCCGGGCTCGCGCACCCCGGGCGCCACACCTTCGTCCACGGAGACATCTGCGACCGCGCGCGCTGCGCCGCTCTCCTCGCCGAGCATCGCGTGGGCGCGGTGCTGCACCTCGCGGCCGAGTCGCACGTCGACCGCTCGATCATGGGAGCCGAGGACTTCGTGCAGACGAACATCGTCGGCACGCACCGCCTGCTCGAGGCCGCGCGTGCGCACTGGCAGGCGCTCGACGTCGACGCGCGTGCGCGGTTCCGCCTCCTGCATGTCTCGACCGACGAGGTCTACGGCAGCCTCGCGCCCGCCGACGCGCCCTTCACGGAGGAGTCGCCGATCCGCCCGAACAGCCCCTACGCGGCGAGCAAGGCGGCGGCCGACCAACTCGTGCGCGCCGCGCACCGCACGCACGGGATGCCCGTCGTCGTCACCAACTGCTCGAACAACCACGGGCCGCGGCAGATGCCCGAGAAGCTGATTCCCGTGGTGATCGAGCGCGCGCTCGCGGGGAAGTCGATCCCGATCTACGGCGACGGCCAGCAGGTGCGCGACTGGATTCATGTCGAGGACCATTGCCGCGCGCTCCTGCGCGTGCTCGAGGCGGGCCGCGTGGGCGAGGTCTACAACATCGGCGGCGACTGCGAGAAGACAAACCTTGCGCTCGTGCACGCGCTGTGCGCCGTGCTCGACCGCGAGCGCCCGCGCGCGGACGGAGCGAGCTACGCCGCGCAGATCGCGCATGTGGCCGACCGGCCCGGCCACGACCGGCGCTACGCGATCTCGAGCGCGAAGATCGCCCGCGAACTCGGCTGGCGCCCGACGGTCGCGTTCGAGGAGGGACTCGTCGGCACCGTGCGCTGGTACCTCGCGAACGGCGCATGGCTCGAGGCCGTGTCGAGCGCGGAGCACCGCGCGTTCCTCTCGCGCCAGTACGACGGGTGAGGTCACGGCTTCGACAGCCACTCCGTGGCGTCGCCTCGAGTCGCTCTGCGAGCCGCGTGAATCCGAGGGTGACGAGCTCCGCGACGACCAGCTCCATGCTCCTGAAGTGGTGGTCGCGGGCCTGATGGCTCACGCGTGCGTGGCGCCCCACCTCGCGCAGGGAGATCGCGGCCACTCCGTGATCCTCGACGAGGGCGAGGCTCGCGGCGAGAACGTGCTTGCGGAGGCAGAACATCGAGGGGAGGACGCACGGCACGCTTGACAGCATCAAGTGCGGTGGTAGCCTCCCTTGGCTCCTCGGCGTCAACACAAGAAGCATCGCTTCCCCCCACTGGACGGAGCCGACCAAGTTGCCGATCATTCACATAGCAGGCCTCGCAGAGGCCGCGCTGGCCCCGGCTGCAGTGTTCGGGGTGGCGAACACGACCGCCCTGCTCGGTTGGCTCGCGCTTGTGGCGCTCCCGCGCGGCGTACGCGTGCGGCGCGTGATTGCCGCAGGCGCAGTGCCGCTACTGCTCGCAGCCGCCTACGCGGCGCTGATCGGCGCCGGATGGTCGCGCGCCGGAGGCGGATTCGACTCGATCGAGGCGGTGCGCGAGCTGTTTACAAGCGATTTGGCGCTGGTCGCTGGCTGGCTCCACTACCTCGCCTTCGATCTCCTGATCGGCGTCCATATCGATGAACGCGCGGAGCGCGCGGGGATCGGTCGCTTCGCGCTGATTCCCGCCTTCGCGCTCACATTCCTCTTCGGCCCGCTCGGCTGGCTTCTCTATCGCGTGCAGGAGCGGACGACGACCTCGATGCGCGGCGTGGCCGCGCCCGAGGGCGATGTACCGACCGATCGCGGCGTCTTGCAGCTTGTGGTCGCGGCCGCACGGCAGGCCGATCGCCGGCTTCTGGCGATCGCGGGCGCTCTTCTCGCGCTTGTGCCACCGACGGTGATCGCAGCGCTCCTCGACGACCGCATGCTCGATGGGGAGAACGTGTGGTTGAAGCCGCTCAAGTTCGAGCTCGCGCTTGCGATCTACGCCGCGACGCTTGCAATGATGGTTCCGCTCGCAGGTGCGCGTGCGGCGGCGAGCGGAGGAGCTCGCTGGCTCGCGCGGCTCTTTGCGATCGGTGCAGGCGTCGAGATGTCCTGGATCATCTTCCAGGCCGCGAGGGGGACCCGCTCGCACTTCAACGAGACCACTCCGATCGAGGGCGCCATGTACAGCGTGATGGGAGTCCTTGCGGTCGTGCTCGTCGTGGCACCGCTCGTCCTCGCGCCAAGCGCATGGCGAGAGCGCTCGGGCGGCCTCCGCGCGGGCATCCTCGCGGGGCTGGCGCTCAATCTCCTTCTCGGCGGCACCATCGGCTCGATGCTGGCGGAGCCTGAATACGAGTTCATTGGCGGCGCCGCCACTCCTGAAGGGGGGCTGCCGTTCCTCGGCTGGTTGACCACGGGCGGGGACCTGCGAATCGCGCATTTCCTCGGGCTGCATGCGCTGCAGGCGATGGTCGTTGCAGGCATCGTCGCATCGTCGTGGAGACCGCGCACGGGAACGGTCGCTGTGCTGCTGTTCGCCGCGGCATGGACGGCCGCGACGGGGTGGATCGTTGCGCTCGCTCTCCGAGGAGTGGGCGTGATGGCCTGATGGGACCGTATCGGGTGAGCATTGCCCGAAACAGCGGCGGTCGGTCATCCCGGATCTGAGCGGAGCTCGACGGGCTGCGGGATTCCGCAGGGGCTGGTCCGAGACAGCCTGCGGATCCAGCGCATCGCACGAATGCGGCCCGAGCGTGGGGATCGGACGCGCCCGTAGCCCGGCGTCGTGCCATCGACGACCGAGTCTCTTCGACTGTCGGCGTTCCTCAGCTCGGCGTAGAGCCGAGTCTCACTCAAGTCCGCGCATCCGTCGGTCGATACCCGCGGTCAAGGGGATCTCCATCCGTAAGGCGATCCGATGGGCGTAGAAGTTCAGGGGCATCCTTTCTCCGCCCGCGAGTCGAGCAGCGAACGGGACCGTTCGGACGCAGCATCGGCGCTGCGAGAGTCAGGCGGTTCCTCATGGCGTCACCGCGGAAGTGTACGGTTGCGCGTCTGGAGGCCAGGCCATGGGTCGGGTGCACGCCGTGTGGCGGTTCATCTCCAGGTCGAGTCGGCCCACATCGCTTCCAAGCTGTGGGCCGCCGATATCGGCATGCCGACGCACGCCTTGCGCGATGGCGCTGATGGCCTTCTTCTGCGCAGCGAGTGCAGCGTCTGCGGACGGACCTTCCATGGAGCCGTCGACCGCACTTCCCGTCGAGGAGTTTCGGGTCCGGTGGCTGCGCCCCGTCGGGCTTCCCGACTTCGAGGACCCACGGGAGAACCTCGCGCGGATCGAGCGTGCCGCGGCTGCGTACCTCCAGGCGCTCGGCGGCGTTGACCGGGCGGGTATGCTCGAGCCGATCCCGTTGACGATCCTGAGCGGTTCGGGAGGATTGGCGGCGGTCATGCGCACGCCCGAGGCAGAGGCCGCGCAGCGGCCTTACTCACTTTGCGCGCCCGAGGACTTTCGCGACTCGACTCCCGTCTCGCCGCGCGCGATCTCTCGAACCGCACGCGGCGTCTATCGGTCGGCGCTCTCGTATCTCGAGGAGCGTGCCGATGCATGGACGCGATCGCCTGCCGCCTCGGAGGATCCTGACACGGCCGCAGCCGTGGCGGCCTTCCGAAGCGCGCTTTCGGCCGGCGGCGCCCAGACGCTCGAGAGCCCGTGGCTTGCCATGCGCCTCCGAGTCAGCGATCCGCTGGCCGTGCCTCCGACCGCAGCGTTCGTGGATGCCTCCGTGGCCCCTGATGACGACCGGACTGAGGATGTGCAAGAGGAGTTGCTCGTACTGCCGCAGGTCGCCGGCAGATACCGCATCGAGAGCGAATCGCTTCGGGGCCTCGCAGAACAGTTCGAGACCGCGCTTGAGCAGAGCTTCGTCGTCGTCTCAGGGGACGAGCGGACCGTGCTCGACCTCGAGGTCGTCGCGCGTCCGCTCGCGGGTGGTCGCATCGTCGAGCTGACGGCCGCGTTCGTTGGGCCCGCGGCTGCTCCTGCGATTCCCGTCACACGCTTCGTGCTGCGCTACCGAGGCGGGGACGGCTCGCTGCTCCGAACGGAGGCCGAGGTTGGGATCGCGCACGACCCCGAATCGGACCATGTGCTCTACGACCTGCCTTCTTCCGAGTCCGTGCTTGCGGCCACGACCGTCACGCTCTTTCGGGTTTGGGACGGCGAGCGCAGCTATCTCACCGACTGGCCAGGCGATTTCCATGCCGCCGAGCGCGTGGATCTCAGGCTCGACACGGTGTTCGAGCAACCCGAGATGTTCTCGATCAGCGCGCTGCAGTCGGTGTTCCAGTCTGTTCTGCTGACCTTGCAGGGAGAGGAGGGCAAGGGTGGCGTCGCAGGCGGCGACTTGCTTGGCGTGTTCGTCGAGGCGGGCGAGGGCGAGCTCGATCTCGCGCGGGGTGGGCTCGATCTGCGGCCTGCAGGCGCTGACGGCGTCTTCGCGATACAGGCGACTCCGGGAATCGTGAGCAGCGTGCGCACGACCGCGTCGGGCGAGCGGGTTCCCGCCGAGGAGCGTGCGAACCCATCCGCTCCCCGCTTCGCACGGATCCTCGCGCGTTCGCCATTCCAGCCCGAGAGCGACCGTCCACAGGTCCTGCGCGAGGCGCCGCTGCGGGCCTTTCTCGATCGGCAAACGCGTCATCCGAACCGACGCGTTGATGCGGCTGTCACGGCGGCGGAGTGGTCGGCAGCACTCGATGAGCAGGCCGCGAGCGGTCCGCGGTGGCGCGAACAGGGCACCGTGGGCCTCGACTTCCGCGTGATGGAGAACAAGCCATGGAGCGTGCTGGTGCAGGGCTCGAACACGGGCGTTGAGTCGACGGGAACATGGCAGACCCGCGCCGGCTACTTCAACAGCGATCTGTTCGGCAACGACGAGATCTTCTCGCTTGAGTTCGTGACGACGAACCTTGAGGACAGCAACACGGTGAGCGTCTACTTCGACGCGCCGATCGGGGACAGCGAGCACCTGCGCTGGAAGCTGTTCGCCGGCCAGAGCGAGTACACAGCGTCGGACGTCGGCTTCGTCTTCGCCGACTTCGAGGGCGAGTCTCCGCGCGTCGGCGGGGAGCTTGCGTGGACGGTCGCGCAGTGGGGGAAGACCTTTCTCGACCTTGTCGGGGGCGCAATCTGGACCAACGTGGAGGTCTTCAACGGGCTCACCCTCGACCGTGGCGACGAGAGCTTCCTCGTCCCGTACATCGGTGCGAGGCTCCAGCGCAACGATCGCGAGGCGGTGACGGACCTCTCTCTGAACCTCGAGTTCGGCTTCGGCGAAGGCTCCAGCATCGTCGAACTCAACCGCCTCGGCCGCCTCTTCCCCGACTCGGAGTGGCAGGTGCTGCGCTGGGACTTCGCGCAGTCGTTCTACCTCGATCCGTGGTTCCAGGACAAGGCCGACCTCGCGACCGCCACGCTCGCGCACGAGCTCTACTTCCGATTCCATGGTCAGAACAGCCTTGGTCATCGGCTTGTGCCGCAGTTCATGGGAACCGCGGGCGGCTTCTACACCGTGCGCGGCTACCCGACTTCGGTCGCAGCGGGCGACAATGTCTACATCTTCACGGGCGAATATCGCCTGCATCTGCCGCAACTCCTCGGGTTCGACGCCAATCCGCAGCCATTCATGGGGATCGGCACAGAGCCTTTCCGCCTGCGGCCGCAGTTCGGCTACGGGCCGACCGACTGGGATCTGATCTTCCGCGCGTTCGTGGACGCAGCCATTGTCCGCAACGTCGACCGATTCAGCTTCGAGACCGACGAGGAGCTCATCGGCGCAGGATTCGGAGTCGAGCTCCAGATGCAGAAGGGCATCGGACACCCCGTGCTCCGCAACCTGAGCCTCCGGCTCGACGTCGGCTACCCGCTCAAGGAACTCGACCTCGTGGAGGTGGACGATGTTCAGGTGACTTTCGTCGGAAGCCTCTCGTTCTGAATGACAGGAGTTCGACCCATGCGCAAGTACCCGCCAACACGCCGCCTGATGCCAGATGCGCTCGAAGAGGGAGTGGGACCGAGCCTCGTCCGCAAGAGGGCGATCGGTCCCGGCGTGCTGCGGCGCGCCGCGGACGACCGCGCTTCGGCGAGTTCGGGAGAAGATGAAGTATGAGGCCGCTTCAACCGGGAACCATCGCTTGGGAGCTCGTCGTTGGCGGGCACGCGCGCCGCGCTGCAGCCTTCATCCTCTCGCTGGCACTGCTCGACGCGGCTCATGCGCAGAGCTCCACCAGCATCACGAACCCGACGCTTGTGAGCGGCAGTGTCACCTGGACCGATCTCGGCGGCGGAAACTGGCAGTTCACGGTCGGCTCGCAGACGGCGATCGTGAACTTCAGTTCCTTCGGCATTCCCGACGGAGCCGTGGTGGAGTTCCTCATGAGCGCGGACATGCGCGTGCTCAACCGCGTGGCCGGCGACTTTCCCACGGAGATCAACGGTCAGTTGCTGGCGACGGGCCAGATCTTCATCGTGAATCCCGCGGGAGTCTTCGTGGGAGCCAACGGCGTCGTCAATGTCGGCTCGCTCTACGCCGCAGCAGGCGACATCTCCGATGCGGCCTTCGAGATCGGGGACTTGCAGTTCACCGACATCCGCGGCGAGATCGGTAACTCGGGCCAGATCCAGGCGACGGGCACGGTGGCACTTGTGGGCACGCGCGTGGTGAACATCGCGGGTTCCAGCATCGTGGTCGGCGATGGCGGCGTCGCGCTCATGGTCGCGCACAATGGCGATGTGACGGTGTTCGAGCCGGGCGCGAATCCGCAGCTCTTCGCTGTCACGGGCGGAGGAACAGGCATCGGGGGCGTCGGCGTCGAGAACTCCGGCAGCATCGAGGTCGGAGCGGGGGGGCGTATCCAGCTTGGTGCGGGCGACATCTACTCGGTCGCGGTGCGCAACACGGGCGAACTTCGCGCGCAGGGTGGCGAGATCCGCATGGTGGGCAGCACGGTCGAGCAGTCGGGCGGACAGCTGTTCGCACAGCGGCTGGTTGTGAACAACGGGGAGGTCGGCGGTGTTGTGACCGAGGCCGACAGTCTTGTGCTGTCGGGTGCCGTCAACGCCGACGAGGTTGTTGTCGATGCCTCGACGACCGTCCTGACGGGTGCGACGACGCTTCAGGGTTCGGCAGGCGTGGGCAGTCAGGCCACGAGCGTGACCATGAGCGGCGATGTCGTCAGCGGCGGCGGGCCGCACGCACTGGCCGTCGATGCCCTGAATGCCCACTTCGGCGGCGCGCTCGGTGGAGCGGGTGACGAGCGTTTGGCGAGCCTGACCTCGACCGGCAGCGTGCGCGTGGACGGCCAGATTCGCGTCGCGGGCAACGCGGCGATCGGCGGTGGACTTGAGCTCGGTGGCGATGCATCGGTCGGAGGTGGTCTGTCGGTCGCCGGGAACCTCGAGCTGATCAATGCCCTCATGGCGCAGACCGTGACGGTGGATGGCGTCCTTTCGGTTTCGGGCTCGCTCTCGTCGCTGCGGGGAGCAAGCGTCACGGGAGCGTCGGTGTCCATCGACGGCAGTGCCTCGTCCGCGGAGTCGCTGACGCTGACCGCGACGGCAGGGAACGCCAGCGTCGGCGGGAACGCGACGGCGGGCACGGACCTCTCGATCGGCGCGACGGGCGGGAACGCGGTCCTCGGAGGAAACGCGACAGCGACCTCGGGGAACCTCTCGATCTCGGGCACGAACGCGAGCTTCACGGCGGCGGGCGCCCAGACGGTGCGCGCCGACAACGGCTCCGTGACGATCACGGGGAACGCGACGAAGGCGACGGGTGCGCTGACGCTGACGGGCCGGAGCGCGTCGGTGTCGGGCAACGCGGAAGCGACCGCAGGCGCGTTGACGCTGACGGCGACGGCGGGGAACGCCAGCGTCGGCGGGAACGCGACGGCGGGCACGGACCTCTCGATCGGCGCGACGGGCGGCGCGTCGGCCGCGAGCGTGCGTGCGGGGAACGACGCAACGCTGTCGGGTTCGAGTGTGACGGTGTCGGGCGACGCGGAAGCGACCGCGGGCGCGCTGACGCTGACGGCGACGGCGGGGAACGCCAGCGTCGGCGGCGACGCGACGGCGGGCACGAACCTCTCGATCGGCGCGACGGGCGGCGCGTCGGCCGCCAGCGTGCGTGCGGGGAACAACGCAACGCTGGCGGGGTCGAGCGCGTCGGTGTCGGGCGACGCGGAAGCGACCGCAGGCGCGCTCACGCTGACGGCAACGGCAGGGAACGCCAGCGTCGGCGGCGACGCGACGGCGGGCACGGACCTCTCGATCGGCGCGATGGGCGGGAACGCGGTCCTCGGCGGAAACGCGACAGCGACCGCGGGGAATGTCTCGATCTCGGGCACGAACGCGAGCTTCACGGCGGCGGGCGCGCAGACGATGCGCGCCGACAACGGCTCCGTGACGATCACGGGCAACGCGACGAAGGCGACGGGTGCCCTGACGCTGACGGGCGAACGCGTCTTGGTGGACGGCAGCGTGCAGGTCGGCGTCGGCTCGTTCTTCGTGGGCGCGACAAGTGGCGATGCCGAGATCACAGGGTCGACTTCCGCGGGTGGTCACGCGGTTATCCATGCTTCAGGCGTTGCGCGACTCGGTGGAAGCGTCGCGGCTGGCGATGACCTGATGGTGACAGCCGGCAGCATCCAGCTCTTTGGAGACCTCGCTGCCGGCACGGACCCAGGCGACACCATCACCCTTGACGGCTCGGTCAGCCTTCATGCCATCGACTCGCGTTGGAGCGGACATGGCATCAGGATCATGGGCACGATCGACGGTGCGACGGCGGGGGGGCAGACGCTGCGACTCGCCGCTGGTGACCGCACCATTCTCGCGGGTGGAGTGGGGAACGCCTTCCGTCTTGGTCACTTCATCGTCGAGGACGGCTTTACCCAACTCGGTACCGTGGCGGGTGGGCTCATTGCCGTGGATGCCGACAACTTCGTGCTTGCGCCGGCGGCACGCCCCGCCGGATTCGCGGTGGACCTCGCGAGCCCTGGCCGTCTCGTCCTCAACGTCGGGCAGTTCACGATGGCGCAGGGCACGAAAGCCACTGTTCTCGGCGACTTCACGATCAACGCAGGCGCGGGAACAGCGCGGCTCAGCGATATCAACGCGATCGGTGTGCTCGAGGTCAACGCTAGTCAGATCGTGCTTGTGACTCGTCCGCCGGGAATCGCGGTCACCTCGATCGGGGAGCAGTTGGACGTCGGCGTTGACTTTCAATCGCTCGACGGGTTCAGGTTCTCCGTCGATCCGTCCGTCGAAGGATCTGGCGTTGTGCGCTTCGGATCGCCGAAGGCGATCGGAGACCAACTGGGAACGCTGCGTGGCTTCGTGATGATCAACCTCGACGACTCGGAGTTCGGCGTGAATGGCCTCATGGGCGGATTCGGTGTGGTGCCCGCAGACTTCTTCGACGGACTGAAGTTCCTTGATCTCGTCGCGGACGGGCCGCCGAACACGAGCAACTCGACGACTTTGGCGGCGCTGTCGTGGCGAGAGGCGCCCGGGGCGCCCGATGCGCGCGAGTGGGCCGCCGCGACATCGTCGGCAAGCGTGATCGAACTCCCCATGCGGCGGGCGGACCGGCTCTTCACGCTCGAGGTGGAGTGGTCGCCGCGCGCCCAATTGCCACGCGGGAGGTGATGCGCATCTCACCCCGCCCGCAGGGCTGTCGATGTACGAAAGGGGTGGGCCGAGGTACTCCCCTGCTCAGATCACTCGTGCATCGGCCGATCGATCCCAAGGGGATCCGAGAGGATCGCTGGCGGCACTGGAGGCCTGCGCCTGTGGCCATCGAGCGCTGCCGCGGGCATGTGGCAGACGAAGCTCCCCGCGACGGCAGAACCAGCCTCTTCCCCGCGCCCAACGCGACGTGTTCAACAAGCCTGCAGCCACGACTCCATGCCCAGTCGGGCGCTCAGCGCTGCTCGGCGCGGCTCTGGGTGCCCTCGGGGGCCTGGGAAACCTGCTCGCCGGGAAGCGACTTGCGCGAGGCGCCGTCGTCGCGCTTCACGTCGTCCTCGACGTCCTTCAGCCCCTTCTTGAACTCCTTGATGCCCTGGCCGATCGAGCGGCCGACCTCGGGGAGCCTGCGTCCGAAGAGGAGCAGGGCCACCACGAGGATGATGATCATCTCGTAGCCGCTGGGAAGACCGAAGGCGAGCAGGGCGTTGGAGGAGAGCAGGTTCATGAGAGGCTCCTGACGGCGGGTCGATCGGTCGAGCGCTCAGACGCGTGGCGGCATCGCGCCGCGTCCGAGGAACGCACAGTATACGCCGCGCTTGCATCGGCGCATGCGGCAATTCCGCCGCGCCGCGCGGGTTCATCGACGGGGCGCGGCGCGCCGCCGACCCCGCGGTCGAAGTGCGCAGGCCGTCGGTCGCCGGGGCAGGCCGCCGCCCGACGCGAGGAATGCGCGGAATATCGCCCGTGGCGCTGCTCTTCGCGGTACTGTTCCGCCATGCTGCCTCGCCTCTCCGCCCGCGGCGCACGCCGCGCCGCATCCATCGCCGCCATCGCTCTCCTCGCGCTCACGGGCTGCCGCTCACAGCAGGAAGTGCCCATCGACGCCAACAATCCGACGGATGGCCCCGCGCTGATCCGCCTCGGCCCCGACGAGCCGCGGCCCGATGTTGCTGCGGCGTTCGATCGTCGCAACTTCTACCTCGACCGCTCGGTTGACGAAAGCATCGGGTGGTTCACGAAGCCCTCGAGCAAGCAGTGGTTCCCCTTCAAGAACCAAGGCACGCAGGAGATCGTGTGCACGCACGAGCAGGCCGAGGCGAGCGTGCACGCATTCAAGCAGCTTCTCTCGACAAGCGCCTCGTCGTCCGAGTTCTCGTCGCGCTTCTTCGAGCTCTTCGAGGTCTGGCAGTCGGTTGGCTACAACCAGCGCCGCGATGTACTGTTCACGGGCTACTACTCGCCGACCTTCAAGGCGAGCCGTTCGCCCGATGCGCGCTTCCGCCACGCGCTGTATATGCGGCCCGCGGATCTCGTGACGGATCCCTCGACGGGCCAGCCGCTCGGCCGCCGCATGGCGGACGGGTCGCTGCGGCCTTGGCCGACACGAGCCGAGATCGAGTCGAGCGGCATGCTCGTCGGCACCGAGCTTGTCTATCTCGAGAGCAAGCTCGATGTCTACATCGTGCAGGTCAACGGGAGCGCGAAGCTCCTCATGCCCGACGAGTCCGTCATGTACGTCGGCTACGCGGGCAAGACCGACGGGCAGTACGTCGGGCTCGGCAAGTCGCTGATGGAAGAAGGCGTGATTCCCAAGAACCAGCTCTCGCTCTCCGCGATCCGAAGGCTCTACCGCACCGATCCCGACACCATCGAGCGCCTCATCAACCGCAACAACGCCTATGTGTTCTTCATGGAGTACGACAAGGGGGCGTGGCCGGCGGGTTCGCTCGGCACGCGCGTGAACGAGGACGCGTCGATCGCCACCGACAAGTCGATCTTCCCGCGCGGCGGCCTCGTGATGGTCGACACGCGCGCCAACACCTTCTCGCGCGGCCAGATCGAGTACAAGAACTTCATGCTCGACCAGGACACGGGCGGCGCGATTCGCGCAGCGGGTCGCGCGGACCTCTACATGGGCGCGGGCGCGGCGGCGGAACTTCTCGCGGGCGGGCAGTACGCCACGGGCAAGATGTTCTACTTCTTCCTGAAGCCCGAATTCGTGCCGCAGTTCCTGCCGCAGCCCTCTGTCGGCAGGCAGCCGCAGGCGCCGAGGCCGCTCGGGCGCTGACCCGCGCGCAGCCTCAGTAGGGGTTCACGCTCTGGTTCATCGAATCGGCCCCCGAATCGGCCCCCGAATCGGCCCCCGAGTCGGCCCCCGAGTCGGCCCCCGCGTCGGTCTTCGTGTCAACCTCGCTGCGCCGTTCGCGCCGCGTCGACCAGCCGATCCCTCGCTCGCGGAGCGCGGGGTCTGCGGGCTGCCAGTTGCGGTCGCGGCGATCGGCTGCCCACGCCTCGCTCTCGTAGACGCCGTCGGTGGTGACCGTCATGCGCGCAAACGACGATGGAAACGCCCGCGGCCTGGTCGCGGGGCGCGCAGCGTTGCGCGTGGTCTCCTCGACGAAGCGTGCCTCGTCGAGCCTGCACCACGCCTCTCCCGCGGCGCTCCCGACGACAAGCGCGGCGAGCATGATCCAGCCGAAGCGCTTCACGGGGCGAAGCGAGAGCACCCAGGGCTCGAGCGGCGCTGTCGCGAGGCCGCACTCGGAGCAGAGCGCACGGCCTTCGTGCGGATAGCCGCAGTGCGGACATTGGGCGCGGCGCGCGCGGCGGTCCGCAGGAAGGTGGATCCACACGATCTCGGCGAAGTCCGCGAGCGGGGCGAGCCACCACAGGAAGATCGACGCGAGTGCCGTGGCGGCAAGCGCCGCCAGCACCGTCCCGATGCCGACCTCGAAGCCGCCGATCAGCGCGCGCGACCAGCAGTAGCTGACGAAGAGAAACGCCGTCGCGAGGATGAAGAGGCCCGCGAAGGCGGTTGCGTTCGCCCCCGGGGGAGGCGTCAGCCCGTCCGCAGCTCCTGCGGCGCGGTGCGTCGGTGGCGTCTGGCTCTCTGCATGGGTCGCCTGCATGGACGCACGATATCCGCGCCGAACGCAGGGACGGCGAAACCCGTGCGCTGCGGTTCCCTACACTGCGCCCCATGCAGGGCGGCACGAGCGCCAACGGCGCACCTCTTTCTCTCCGCGAGCCCTCGGCCGCGCTTGCGATCGATCTCGAGGAGGTGACCAAGACCTACTCGGGCCGCGTGCGTGCGCTCGACGGGGTGGCCATGAAGGTCGCGCGCGGAGAGATCTTCGGCCTCCTTGGCCCGAACGGCGCGGGAAAGTCGACGCTCGTCAAGATCATGACGACGATCGTGCGGCCGACCACGGCGAAGGGCACGATCCTCGGAGCGCCGGTCGGACATCGCCCGACGCTTGCGCGCGTCGGCTACCTGCCCGAGCACCATCGATTCCCCCAGTATCTGACGGGGCGCCAGTGCGTCGAGTTCTTCGGTGCGATGAACCTGATGCGTCGCGCCGACCGCAAGCGCCGCGCCGCTGAGATGCTCGATGCCGTCGGGATGGGCGCGTGGGGCGACCGCCGCGTCGGCACCTACTAGAAGGGCATGCAGCAGCGCACGGGCCTCGCGGCCGCGCTCGTCAACGACCCGCAGCTTGTGATCCTCGACGAGCCGACCGACGGCGTCGACCCCGTGGGGCGCCGCGAGATCCGCGATCTCCTGCTGCGGCTGCGCGCGGAGGGGCGCACCGTGTTCCTCAACAGCCACCTCCTCGGCGAGGTCGAGCTCGTGTGTGACCGCGTCGCCATCATGCTGAAGGGCCGTGTCCAGACGCAGGGCTCGCTTGCGGAGCTCACGCAGGAGAGCCGGCGCTGGCGCCTCACGATCGAGGGCGCGGCGCCCGCGTGGGTCGCCGAACGCGGCGCCATCCCGACGGCGGCCGAGCGCGGGCGCAGCGTCCTCGAGTTCAGGACGGAGGACCTCGGGGAGGTGCAGGGCTTCATCGACCGCCTGCGCGCGGAGGGCGTGACGATCGTCGGCCTCGCGGAGACGCGCGAGAGCCTCGAGGACCTCTTCATGCGGCTCGTGCGCGATGTCGACGGGCGTGCCGCCGCCGTCGGTGCGGCGAACATCAACGCCAGGATGCGAGGGTCATGATGGACGCCTTCGACCACGCCTCGCGCGCGAGGCTCACGCTCTCCGACTACGCCGTGCAGACGACGGGCGTGCTCCTCGCCGCATACCGCGACCTCAACGCGCGCAAGCTCTTCTGGGTGGCGCTGGCGCTGAACGCGGTCGTCATCGCCGCCATGGCCGCCGTCGGCGTCGACGAGAAGGGCGTGACGATCCTCGGGTTCGAGCTGCCCATCCCGATGGTCAACACCACGACCTTCCCCGACGGAAAGGTCTACAAGATCATCTTCGCCTCGGTTGGCGTCGCCATCTGGCTCGCGTGGATCTCGACGATCCTCGCGCTTCTCTCGACGGCGTCGATCTTCCCAGACCTTGCCTCGGGCGGCGTCGACACGATGCTGTCGAAGCCGATCGGCCGCGGGAGGCTTCTCCTGACGAAGTTCGTCGGGGGCCTGCTGTTCACGGCGCTTCAGGTCGCGACCTTCGCGCTCCTCGGGTTCCTCGTCATCGGCCTGCGCGGCGGGTCGTGGGAGTGGGGGATCTTCGTCGTCGTGCCGCTGATGGTCGTCTTCTACAGCTATCTCTTCAGCGTGCAGGCGCTCGTCGGCATGGTGACTCGGTCGCCCGTCGCGTCCGTGATCGTGACGCTCCTCTTCTGGCTGTTCGTCTTCCTCATCCACACGGGCGAGCAGTTCACGCTGCTTGGTCGCACGGCATCGCGGCTCGAGATCGAGGCGATCGAGGCGCGCATCGCCAAGGTCGACGATGCGGAGCGCAAGGCGGGCTTCGTGGCGCGCCTCGAGGAGCAGCGGCAGACCGATCCGAACTGGCAGCTCGCGCATGACATCTTCTACGGCGCGAAGACGGTCCTTCCGAAGACGACCGAGACGGTGGCGCTTCTCCAACGCACGCTGGCGCTCTCGACGGACATCGAGATCGAGGAAGACGATGACGAGACCGAACGCGGCCAGCGGGGCCTCTTCAGCACGCAGTTCGTCTCGGAGCGCAAGCTCGAGGCGGAGATGGTGAAGGCGCTCGAGTCGCGGTCCGTCTGGTGGGTCGTCGGCACAAGCCTCGGCTTCGAGGTGATCGTGCTCGGGATCGCGATCGGGTACTTCAGGAGGAAGGACTTTTAGGGAGCGGCGGCTGCTGCGGCAGCCGCCTTTGGCGGGGCGGGTGCGCCGCTCTTTGCTCGCTTTGGTGCTTGCGACGCGAACGGAAGCGGTGGCTGCTTGCGGCAGCCACCTTTGGCGGGACGGGCGCGTCAGCGCGCCAGTCGTGACCGTGCCAGACTCGGAAACGGTGCCTGGCACGTGCCGTCTGGTGCCAGGCACCTCCCGGCACGTGCCAGGCACCGTCTCCGAGCCGTTAGATATGCACTGAGTTGCACGACACGTGCCGTCTGGTGCCAGGAACCTCCCGGCACGTGCCAGGCACCGTTTCTGTTCCGGTCAGGCTCGGCCAAGTTCCGCGCCGCGATCACGCGCCGCGCGCAGCGTCTCGAGCATCAGCGCATCGATCCCGCCACCGCGCGCGGTCTCGTCTTCCATCCGTGCGAGCCCCGCTGCCGTCGTGCCGCCCTTGCTCGTCACGCGCGCCCGCAGCACCTGCGGCTCCTCGCCCGTCTCGTCGAGCATCGCGGCCGCCCCGATCAGCGTCCCGCGCGCGAGCGCCTGGGCCGTGTCATCGGGAAGGCCAAGCTCCTCCGCCGCGGCACACCACGCCTCGAGGAACCGAAACACGAACGCAGGCCCAGACCCGCTGACCGCCGTCACGGCGTCGAACAGCGCCTCTGGAACCCGCACGGTCGTCCCGACCGACGCAAAGAGCTGTTCCGCGGACGAGAGGTCCGTGGCGGCGACGGCCGCATCCGAGGCAATCGCCGTCACTCCGCGCCCGATCGCAGCGGGGGTGTTCGGCATCACCCGCACGATGCGGGCGCCGCCCCCGAGCGCCGCGCGAATCGCATCGGATCGGATGCCCGCCATGACAGAGACGACAAGCGGGCCACCGGCCGCGATGGGCGCAAGGGCGCGCGCCGCCTCCGCAAAGCGCTGGGGCTTGACCGCGAGAAGGACGATCTCGCACCCCGCGACCTGCGCCGCATCGGGCGTGCGCAGACCAAGCGCCTCCGCGCGCGCGCGCGGGTCTGGCTCAGGGTCGACCGCCCCGATCTCGCTTGGTGCCGCGAGGCCCGAGGCGATGGCGCCGCGGGCGATCGCCTGACCGAGGTTTCCGAAGCCGACGATCACGATGCGGGGGGCCATTCGTCCAAGTTACCCGCGAACCAACCGCCGTATGGACACCCGAGAACACCACAGCACCCGCGCGGTACACTGCGCCGCCATGCCACGCCCCGGCTACAGCCCGCTGTACCAACTCGACTTCGAGACGCCCATCCTCGACATCGAGCGTCAGATTGACGCGATCGAGGAGCGGCCAGACGCCGATCGCTACGCAGACGAACTCGGGAAGTTGAACGAGACCCGTCTGGGACTTCTCCAGAAGATCTACGCGAACCTCACCCCGTGGCAGACCGTGCGCATCGCGCGGCATCCGCTCCGCCCGCAGTCGACGGACTACATCTCCCTGATCTGCCGCGATTTCTGCGAGCTGCACGGTGATCGCGCCTTCGGCGACGACCCCGCGATCATCACGGGCTTCGCGCGCATCGGCTCCGTGAAGTGCATGCTGATCGGGCACAACAAGGGGAAGACGGTCGCTGAAAAGGTCGCTGCGCACTTCGGCTGCGCCCATCCCGAGGGGTACCGCAAGGCGCTGCTCAAGATGAAGCTTGCAGAGAAGCTCGGGCTTCCGATCGTCACCCTCGTCGACACCCCCGGCGCCTACCCAGGCGTCGGCAGCGAGCAGCGCGGCCAGGCGCAGGCCATCGCCGTCAACCTGATGGAGATGAGCCGCCTCCGTACGCCGATCGTCTCCGTCGTGATTGGCGAAGGCGGTTCGGGCGGCGCGCTCGGCATCGCGGTTGCGGATCGGGTCGGCATGCTCGAGCACGCGTGGTACTCGGTCATCTCGCCGGAGGGTTGCGCGGCGATCCTCTGGAAGGAGGCGAACGAGGACACCAACAACCGTGCCGCCCAGTGCCTCGCGCTCACGGCGCGTCGCAACCTCGAGAACGGACTGATCGACGAGGTGATCCCGGAGCCCCTCGGAGGAGCCCACCGCGACCCACGCAAGGCCGCCGATTTCCTGCAGACTTGGATCGTGGACCGACTGAGGGATCTTTCCCGCGTCAACCCGGAGACCCTGGTCCGCCAGCGTCTCGACAAGTTCCGCAGAATGGGCGCGTTCCACGACGAACTCGCGGCGTCCTCCGCCTGAGATTCGCGAGGCGGAGTCGCCCTTCCTTTGACGCTTCTCTGGGGCGCTGCTACGCTCCTGACCCCTGCAGCCATGCGCTTTGCATGGCGGAGTTTCGAGAGAGAGAGCGACTTCTTGCCGACGAAGAAGGAAACAGCCAAGAGCGGGAGCACTCCCGCCGCAAAGGCCAAGGCCGCGGCTTCGAAGCCGTCGGTCAAGCCTTCCCCCAAGCCTTCCCCCAAGCCTTCCGTGAAGCCCGCCGGCAAGCCGGAAGCGCAGCCTGCGGGCAGGGTTTCCGCGAAGGCCCCCGCAAAGCCTTCAGCGAAGGCTGCGGCTCCAGCCAGCAAGCCCTCACCCGCGAAGACTGCGCCGAAGTCCGCGTCTGCCAAGATTACTGCGCCACCGACTACTGCACCACCGACTACTGCGCCACCGACTACTGCGCCACCGACGAAGGCGTCTGCGGCTCCGGCTTCGAAGGCCGCTGAGAAGCAGAACGCTGGCGCGAATGGAAAGGTCGCACCGAAGGCGAGCGCCTCTGGAGTGAAGGCGAAGGCCGCGCCCGTCCCCCCGACAGTAAAGGCAAACGGCGGCGCAAACGGAAAGCCTGCTGCTGCAGCGCCTGCAGGGAAGTCGAAGGCCGTGGCGGCCCCGGCGCCAGCAGTTGCGAAGACTTCGGAGGCGAAGCCCTCCACCACCAAGCCCTCCACCACCAAGCCCTCCACCACCAAGCCCTCCACCACCAAGCCCTCCACCACCAAGCCCAAGCCAGAACCCGGCGACACGCCCACCGTGCCCAAGAAGGGCCCGATCGATCTGGCGCAGCACAAGTCCGTCGCTGCAGCGGCCGCGGCCGTCGCGAATGCGCGCGGCGGTGCGTCAGGCGAGTTCATCATCATCAACGGCCGCCGCGTTCGCGCGATCTCGACCAAGGGCATCACCGTCGCCAAGAAGTCGAAGGACAGCGCCGCCGAGGTGGCGCCCGCGCCCACCGAGCAGCAGATCGCCTCGATCAAGACGAAGCTCGGCAAGAAGGAACTCGAGGAGTACCGCAATCTGCTGCTCGCCAAGCGCCGCCAGCTCGTCGGCATGCTCTCGGGCATGGAGGACGAGGCGCTGCGCTCCTCGGGCGGCAACCTCTCCAACATGCCCGTCCACATGGCCGACATGGGCTCCGACGTTTACGAGCAGGACTTCACGCTCGGGATGGCGGAGACCGAGCGGGCCATTCTCGGCGAGATCGACGCGGCCTTGCAGCGCATCGAGGACAAGACCTTCGGAGTCTGCCAGATGACGGGCAAGCCGATCACGAAGGCCCGCCTCGATGCCAAGCCGTGGGCCAAGTACACGATCGAGGCTGAGCGCATCGCGGAGTCGAGCGGCCTGCGCTGACCTCGCGCGGCGCCTACCCTTGCGCCGTTCGTCGCCCCCAGCAGGAAGACTCCGCCCGTGGTCAACGCGCCTGAGCCAGTCCAGCCCACCTCCACCGCCGCACGCGCCGACGATCCGCGCGAGCGTCTGGCATGGCGCAACCCATGGTCGTGGGTGACGCTGTGCGCAGTATTCGTCGTCGGACTCTCGTTCGACCTCTGGTCGAAGTACTGGGCCTTCCGCGAGATCGCGGGGTACCCCGTCGAGCTCGAGCGCGAGCGGATCCTCGGCGACCCGTCCTTCCACCTGCCGTATCACGCGCGGGTCGTGGCGATCCCTGGTGACCTCCTCGATTTCCGTCTGGTGCTGAACCACGGCGCCGTGTTCGGGATCGGCCAGCATCGCCGCGAGCTCTTCATCGTCGTCACGCTCGTCGCCACCATCGCCGCGGTCGCGCTCTTCGCGCGCGGCACGCGGGTGCGCATGACCGCCTCGCATGTGGCGATCGGCCTGATCCTTGCGGGCGGGATCGGCAATCTCTACGACCGCATCGTCTACGGCGCCGTGCGTGACTTCCTGCACATGCTGCCGCACTGGGAGCTTCCCTTCGGATGGAAGTGGCCGGGGACCTCGATGGGCGATGTGTTCCCGTGGGTCTTCAACGTGGCCGATGTGATGCTGCTCGCGGGAATGGCCGTGTTCGTGATCGCGAGCTGGCGCGAGGACAAGCGCGCGCGTCTGGCGGAGGAGCGTGCGCGCGTGAGTGCGCCTTCGGAGCAGGCAGCCTCGGCCAAGTGACGCAGGCGGTTACTCCGCCGCGCGGCGTACGCGCTCCATCGCCTCGTCGAGCGGGATCACGGCCGAGGCATCGATCGCTTCGGGAAGCGCCGCGAGCGTGTGCGACATGGCGAGCGTGAACGGTCCGACCGCGGTGCGTCGGATCGATGCGCAGTGGCCTCCCGTGCCAAGCGCCGTGCCGAGGTCGCGGGCGAGGCTCCGCACATAGAAGCCCTTGGCGCAGCGCACCGACACCGTGGCGATCGGCCAGGCGTAGCCGAGGAGCGCGATCTCATGGACGCGCACCGCGCGCGGCGGCAGCTCGGGCGGCGCATCGTTGCGTGCAAGCGCGTAGGCGCGCTTCCCGCCGACATGCACGGCGCTGAATGCGGGCGGGCGCTGCATCGACTCGCCCGCGAAGCCCGCAAGCGCACGCTCGACCGCCTCGCGCGAGGGCGGCGTCGTGACTGCGACCTCGCGGCGCTCGCCCTCACGGTCGTCGGTCGAGGTGAAGGCGGAGAGGTCGATCTCCGTCTCGTAGCGCTTCTCCGTGGCCATCAGGGCATCGATTGCCTTTGTCGCGCGACCGAACGCCACGACCAGCACGCCCGTCGCCAAGGGATCGAGTGTTCCGGCGTGACCCGCCTTGGCACGCCCCGCGCGGCGCCGCAGGATCTCGACCGCGCGCATGGAGCTCATGCCGAGCTCCTTGTCGAGGACGAGGATTCCCGTGAGGTCGCTGTGATGGCGCATGGCGTCAGTGTCGCCGTTTTTCACTCGCTCCGCGCGGAGCGCTCCGCTAGGATGGCCGCCATGGATGGAATATCGATGACGGCGGGAATCGCGATCGGCTGTGCCCTCGGCGCTGCCGCTGCGGCCGTGTTCTTCATGCTGAGGGGGCGCGCATCGGCGCAGGCCGTCGCATCCGCAGAGGCGGCGCAGGCCGAGCTTTCGGCTGCGCGCGGGGAGGTTGCGGCGATGCGCGCGCAGCTTGGCGGCGCGCAGCAGGGCGAGGCGGGCGCGAAGGCGTCGCTTGCGGCCGCACAGGACCAGCTGCGCGAGATGCGCGCGCAGGTCGACGCGGAGCGCCAGCGCGCGGACCAGGAGTCTGCGCTTCGCTCGAAGACGCAGCAGGAGCTCCGCGCCGCCGAGGAGCGCATCACGGAGCGCGAGGGCGCCACGCAGCGCGTCCTTGCCGAGCGCGAGCGCTCGATCGCCGAGCTCAAGACCGCCGTCGAGCAGTCGCGCGCCGCGCTCGCGGAGACCTTCAAGGCGACGGGCGCGGACCTCCTCAAGCAGACTGGGGAGCAGCTTCTCCGCCGCCTCAACGAGGAGTACGCGAACCATCACAAGCTCTCGCAGCAGGAGCTCGAGGCGCGCCAGAAGGCGATCGACGCCACGCTCGCGCCGTTCAAGGAGCAGCTTGCGAAGAACGAGCAGCTCGTGCGGGAGCTCGGCGAGAAGCGCGAGGGCGACGCGAAGACGCTCGGCGAGCAGCTGAAGCAGATCGCCGAGCTCCAGCACAAGGCCACGAGCGCCGCCAGCACGCTCTCGAGCGCGCTCCGCAACAACACGCAGCGCGGCCGCTGGGGCGAAGTGTCGCTGCGCAACATCGCGGAGCTGGCGGGGCTCGTCGCCAACGTCGACTTCACCGAGCAGAAGAGCGTCGCCGACGAGGAGGGAAACAGGCTCCGTCCCGACATGACCGTCAGGCTCCCGGGCGGGCGCTTCGTGCCGATCGACGCGAAGGTCCCGATGAACTCGTATCTCGAGTCGCTCGATCCCGCGCTCTCCGATGCCGACCGCCTGGCGCGCCGCCGCGCCCATGCCACCCATCTGCGCGGGCATGTGCGCGGGCTTGGCTCGCGCGAATACGCCAAGGCGCTCGGCGAGGGCGTCGAGATCACGGTGCTGTTCGTGCCGTTCGAGAGCGGCCTGATCGCGGCGCTCGAGGAGGACGCCACGCTCTACGAGGACGCGCTCAACTCCCGCGTGATCATCTGCACTTCGTCGACGCTCCTCGCGCTGCTGCGCACCTGCTCGCTGCAGTGGCAGCAGGCGAAGCTCAACGAGAACGCGCGCAAGATCGGCGACAGCGCCCAGGAGCTCCTCGCCCGCATCAAGACCTTCGCGGAGCATCTCGAGAAGGTGGGCAAGGGCCTGGAGGGTGCGACAAAGGGCTACAACAGCGCGATCGCGTCGTTCAACTCGCGTCTGCTGCCCGCCGCGCGCGACACGGCGGAGCTTGCAGGCGACATCGAGCGTGCGCCCGCGGAGCTCGAGCCAGCGAACACGGCGCTGCGAGAGGTCGGCGCGCGCGCGCTTCCCGGCTCGGAGTGACTTCGCGCGCGCTCAGGCCGTGCGACCGACGGGCCGCGGGTGGATGATCTCGCCGTCGGCGAGCATCGAGAGCGAGAGGAGTCCGGTGGCGGCTGCGAGTGGAGTCGGGTTCATGCTCGTCGGCTTCCTTGGGTCGGGCGCTTCCGATGCGAGAGCAGAGGGCGCAGGACGAGAAGCCCAGCGACGACGGCGATCGACGAGAGGATGGCGGACCATCCACCCTGCATCACGCTCGCGACGACGCTCCACCCCGCGAGCGCGAGGTAGACGAGCGGGGTGATCGGATAGAGCGGGACGCGGAAGGGCCGCGGCGCGTCGGGCATCGTGCGGCGGAGCACGATCACCGCGCCGACCGAGAGCGACGAGAAAATGTTGATGAGCACGGTGAGGAGGTCGAAGATCCTGCCGAGGTCGCCGATCAGGAGGCACGCCGCGCTTGCGACGAGCGTGACGACGAGCCCGCGCATCGGCACGCCGCCCGCCGTGCGGACGCCCGCCCAGCCCCCGATCTCGCCAGCGTGCGCCATCGACTCGAGGATGCGCGCTGCGGTGATCGTGCCCGAGACGATCGTCGCGAAGAAGAGCAGCGCGATCACGCCCGCGAGCACCTTGCCTGCCGTCGGGCCGAAGAGCTGCGTGGCGGTGACGGCGCCGATCGCCTGCATCTCCGCGCCGTTCGGCTCCGTCATCGCCAGCGGATCGATCACGCGCAGGTAGACGAGGTTCACGCCGATGTAGAGGGCAAAGACGATCGCGATGGCGCCGATGATGCCGATCGGCACATTGCGCCCGGGCCGCCTGATGTCGCCCGCGATGTCGGCTCCCGTCGACCAGCCGAGATACGCGAAGCTCACCGACAGCGTTGCGGCCGCGACCGCCGTGGAGAGGAGGCCCGGCGTCTCGACGGTGGCGGCCGGTGCGGACGGCTCGATGCGCGCCTCGAGCGGCCAGAGCAGGCCGAAGACGACGAATGCGGCGACGAATGCGATCTTGAGGATCGAAAGCCCCGTGTTGAAGGCATAGCCGGCCCGCAGCCCGACGACCTGCGAGAGGAACGCGAGCGTGATGGCCGCGAACGCGACGAGCGGCAGGTTCAGTGGCTCCGGCGCGATCTTGTTCACATACTCCGCGAGCATCAGCCCGACGGCCGCCAGCGACAGGAAGTAGCCCGAGAGGATCGTCACCATCGCCACGAGGTAGCCCGTGGTGCGGCCGAACGCGCGGCGTGCGAACTCCACGCTTCCGCCCGAACAAGGAATCATCGCGCCAAGCTCCGCGAGCGACAGCCCGCCGCAGAGCGCGAGCACGCCGCCGATCACCCATGCCGCGATGACGTTCTCCTCGGTGCCGACCTTGGCGCCGAACATGCCTGTGAGCGTGAAGATGCCGCTGCCGATCATCGCGGACACGATGATCCCGACCGCTCCGATCGGGCCGACGACGCGGAAGTGCTCGGAAGACGACGGACTGTGTGCCATGGGTCTGGCTTTGTCTCTGCGGATTTCTCGCGTCAAGAGATCCGCAGGGAGGGCTCGAGCGCGCGCACGCCTTCGACCATCGACGTCAAGTCCTTCAGCCTTCCGTCGGCGACGTCGTAGATCCATCCGTGGACGTTGATCGCGTGCCGCGCGGACTGGAGCACGGGCGACTCGCGCACATGGACCACCTGCACCGCGACGTTGAGCTCGCACAGTCGGCGGCTCCGTTCGGACGGCGACTCGAGGCGCTCGAGGTCGTCCCTGTAGTGCTTGGCGATGTCGCGCACATGGCGGATCCAGTGGTCGACGATGCGGCCTTCGCTCGGCTGCAGCGCGGCCTGCACGCCGCCGCATCCGTAGTGGCCGCAGACGATGATGTCGCTGACGCGCAGGATGTGCACGGCGAAATCGAGCACGGCGAGGCAGTTGAGGTCGCTATGCACCACGAGATTGGCCACGTTGCGGTGGACGAAGATCTCGCCCGGCGGTAGCCCGATGATCTCGTTCGCGGGCACGCGGCTGTCCGCGCAGCCGATCCAGAGGTAGCGCGGCTTCTGCTGCGCGGCGAGGTTCTGGAAGAAGCCCGGCCGCGCCGCTTCCATCCGATCCGCCCAGGCCTGGTTGTTGGCAAGCAGATAGGAGAGATCGGACATGCGCGCATGCTACCGCGCCTTGGCGCCGCGGCACAGCCGCACGAGGCGTCAGACCTCAAGCGCGGGCACGGGCACGTCGAGCGCGTCGGCGACCGCGCGGACCACGAGAAACTCGTTCGCATTCGCATCGCCGTCGTGCATCGCCGTCGCCGCGGCGGCCTCGAGGAATCGCTCGCGCTCGACGAAGCGCACCGTCGAGAGCCGCCGCACGGCGTCGTCGAGCGCGTCGAGCGAGAGCTGCGGCTCCGCGGGCATCGGCTGCGTCGCAATCCCGAGATGACGGCAGCCACGCTCGAATGCGGCCGCCCGCGACGCGGCGTCGTGCTCGCCGATCGCGATTGCGGCGAGGGCGATGCGCGCCTCTCGCTCCATGGTTGCGATGCGGCCGCTCGCGCCTGCGGGGCCTTGCACGAACCGGCGCTCGACATGGCGCTCAAGGCTCTTGGCGAGCGCCCACTCGCGGAGATCCATCCTGCGGTCGCTGCGCATCACCTCGGCGAGCGTGGCGCGGAAGCGCGCATAGCCCTGCCGTCCGAGGGCGTGGAGTGCGGGAGCCGCGAGGTCCGCAAGCGCAAGCTCTTCGATGGGAGATTGTCGGGCAAGCGCGGAGGACAGCGACCGGAAGAGACGCGCGGCCTCGGGGTCGTCGCGTTCGACGATGCGCGCGGCTTCTGCGCCACCATCGGCGCGGCGCGCGATCAGATAGCAGAGGGCGCGCGCTCCATCCGCGCGATGCGCCGCATCGACGAGCTCGGACGGGACGCCTGCGAGCCATGCGCGCGACTGCGCCACGATCGCAGGCTCGAGCGTGCCTGCAAAGGCGATCGCGCGCGTGGCGGGTCTCGGCGGCAACGGCGGCGGGCCGCCCGCCAAAGCTGTGGTTCCGGCTGCGGTCCCGGCCGAGGGCGTGCGGGGCGAACGCGCAGCGGCCACGGGCGCCGGGCCGCGCCGCGCCTCCGATGCGCCGACCTTCGCCGCGCCCATCGCCACGATGCGGCGGATCCGCTCGTCGATCGGCGGATGCGTCGCAAAGAGCGTGTTCAGCGAGGTCGTGAAGAGGAAGTGGTTGAGCTCGCTCGCGGCAGGGCTCTCGATGCGGCCGGAGTAGTGGTCGCGGATCTTCGCGAGCGCGCCCGCGATGCCGTCGGGGTTGCGTGTGTACTGCACGGCGGCCGCGTCGGCGAGGAACTCGCGCTGCCGGCTGATCGCCGACTGGATGAGGCGCCCGAACAGCATCCCGAGCGAGCCGATGCCCCAGACCGCGAGGCCGAGCACGATGACGCCGAGGCCGATCGCGGGGCCAGGATCGTTCTTGCCGCCACGGCTCGATCGCGCGAGCGCAGGGCCCACGAAGCGGAACATGACGTAGCCCAGGAGTCCGACCGCCATGATGCCCGCGATCACGGCGGTGGTGCGCGCGTTGATGCGCGTGTCGCCGTGGAAGATGTGGCTGTACTCGTGGGCGACGACGCCCTGCAGCTCGTCGCGGGAGAGAAGCTCCATGCATCCGCGCGTCACGCCGATCACCGAGCGGCTCGGGTCGGGCCCTGCGGCGAACGCGTTGACTGAACGGTCCTCCATGACGTAGACGGGCGGGACGGGCACGCCGCTTGCGATCGACATCTCCTCGACGATGTTCAGGAGCTGGCGCTCGCTCGGGTCGCGCGTGGCGGGGTCGACGCGGCGTCCGCCGAGCATCTGGGCGATCTTCTCGCCGCCTTGCGAGAGCTGCGCGAGCTTGACGAGCGTGACCACTCCCACGATTCCGCCCACGACGACGACGACGCCGATCGGAAGCATCGGATTCGTCCACGCCTCCGGCCCCTGCGAACCCGAGAGGAGGGCCGCGAGCACGGCCCACAGCGACACCATGGTCGCGACCACGCCCGCGATGAAGAGCATGACGAGCCGCCCAGTCTGGCGCTGCGCGTGGTCCTGGCTGGTGAAGAAGTCGGTCGACATCGGGCTCCCTTCGCTCGTCTATTCGTGGGTCGCGTTCAGAAGCTCACGGCCACGGCGGCGCGCTCCGCGCCAGACGCCTCGAAGAGCCCCATTTCGCGGATGCCGAACGCGTTCGCGACGATGTTCGACGGGAACACCACGATCGACTCGTTGAGCCGCATCACGGCGTCGTTGTAGCCCTGCCGCGCGAAGGCGATCCTGTTCTCCGTGCTCGCGAGCTCCTCCTGGAGCTGCAGCGCGCTCTGGCTCGCCTTCAGCTCGGGATACGCCTCGACGAGGCCGATGAGGCGGTTGAGCGCGCCGTCGAGCGCGCCCGATGCGTTCGCGAGCGCCGCCATCGACGCGATGCCCATCGCGCCGCCCTCGACGACGCCGAGTGCGCTCGCAGCCTGCGCGCGCGCGCGCGTGACGGCCTCGAGCGTCTCGCGTTCGTGCGCCATGTACCCCTTCACGGTCTCGACGAGGTTCGGAATCAGGTCGTGACGGCGCTTGAGCTGGACATCGATCTGGCTGAAGGCGTTCTGCGCGCGCACCTGGTGGCGGCGCAGCCCGTTGTAGGTGGCGATGAGCCAGATCAGCGCGCCGAGGCCAAACCCTCCGACGAGGGCGAGGGCGATCATGCCCGTGCTGGCGAGGAGAAGCGGGACCCCGTGCATGGCGGCGATTGTAGTCATTGCGGGGGGGCCGCTTTCGGCGCAGCGCCCGCGTGGTTTCGCGGCCGTCACTCCTCGCCGCGCGGCCGTCACTCCTCGCCGAGCGGCTGCCACTTGCCGAGGAGCGCGCGGCTGCGCGCACGGCGGATCTGCGTGCGCGCGAGGAGATCCTCGATGAAGGCGACGGTGTCGACCATGAAGGGGCCGATCCCGAGCATGATCGCGTCGGCGCGCGCTGCGTCGGCGGCGTCGGTGACCTCGCCGCGCGTCGGAAAGCCGTGCTCGGTCATCGACTCGAGCACCTGCGTCGCCCAGATCACGGGCACATGCGCGGCCTCGCACAGCGCGAGGATCTCGTCCTGCGCCTCGGGAAGATGCTCGAAGCCGATCTCGACCCCGAGGTCGCCGCGCGCAAGCATCACGCCGCACGGCGGGCACCTCATCAGCTCGAGCAGGATCTCGGGAAGCGCGCGGCACGCCTGCGGCGTCTCGATCTTGGCGACGACGCCGATCGTGCGGCGCGTGCGCGCCTCTATCGCGCGGTGGAGGTCGGTGATGTCCTTCGGGCTGCGCACGAAGCTCATGGCCACGATGTCGACGCGCTCGGTCACGAAGTCGAGCGTCGCGAGGTCCTCGTCCGTGAGGGCCGCGATGGGCATGTCCGTGTCGGGCACGTTCACGCCCTTGCGGTCCTTGAGGCTCCATGCGCCCGCGCGAACGGCCTCGATCTCGACCGACACCTCGCCGCGCGCGCGATCGACCGCGATGCAGCGCGCGCGGATGTTCCCGTCGTCGAACATCACGCGGTGCCCGACCTCGACATGCTCGACGACCTCCCGCGGCCGGACCGCGACGCGCGGCGCGCCCACGAGCTTGCCCGCGCCGTCGCGGAGCCCGTCGACCGACGCGTTGTCGACCGCATGCAGCACGAGGCGGTCGCCCGCGAGAAGCGCGATTGGCCCCGTCGCGCAGACGCCCGTGCGTACCTTCGGCCCCGCGAGGTCGACGCAGACGGGAACGCGGCGGCCCGCAGCGGCCGAGGCGGTGCGCAGCGCGTCGATCGACGCCTGCCACTGCGCGGGGTCCCCGTGCGAGGCGTTGATGCGGGCGACATCCATGCCTGCGTCGATCAGCGAGTGGAGAAACGGCGCATTCCCCGCGGCCCACGGCGGAACCGTGACCACGATGCGCGTCATGTGCGGCATCGGCGTCTCGAGAAGCTCGGTCGCGTGGCGTGCGAGGAGGTCGGGGCCGTCCTCGATCGAGAACGCGGCGCGCGCGGGCTCGCTCGGGACGCCGGAGATCGCGGAAAGCGCGCGCTCGACCGCGTCGAGGGTCGCCATCACGTGCGCCTCGCGACGCGCGAGCGAACTGAGTCCGTGGCGGACGAGCTCGCCCTGGAGCGCGACATGCCCCGTCGCGCGCAGCGCGAGGTAGTGCGCGAGGTTGGCGGCGCTGCGGCGCTGCGCCACGGGAACCGACGAGATCGCGGCCGCGCGCGCCGCTTCCTGCGCGGACGCCTGCTCGCGGAGCCCGCGCACGGCATCGAGGAGTTCGGTGGGGTTCATCGCCATGTCTCTCGACTCCTTTCCTTGGATCTTCCTGTCGGACCGCTCACGCAAACGGCAGCGTCGAGAGCTCGACCTCAGGCAGCCGCTTCTGGAAGTTGCGGATCGACCACTCGTCGCTGAAGAAGATCACCGCGCGCCCCGCGTTGTCGACGCCATGCGTCGAGTCGGAGAGGAGGTCGGGCATCCACCCGTCGGGCGCGCCGTTCTTCCGCCACCAACGCACGTGCTGCCAGCGCGCCTTCTCGAGCCGCGATTCCGCGCCGTACTCGCTCTTCAGCCGGTACTGCACGACCTCGAACTGCAGCGGACCGACCGCGGCGAGGATCGGCGTCTTCACCTGGCCCGTGCCGATCTCCATCTGCTGGACGACGCCTTCCTTGAGGAGCTGGTCGACGCCAAGGCGGTACTTCTTCGAGTTGCCGGGCTGCGGGTTCGTGAGATAGGCGAACACCTCGGGCGCGAACTGCGGGATCTCGTCGAAGCGGATGGTGCGGTCCTCGGCGAGCGTGTCGCCGATCTGCAGGATGTCGTGGCCGATGATGCCGATGACGTCGCCCGCCTCGCCCTCCTCGACGGTCTCGCGCTCCTGGCCGAAGAGCTTCTGCGCGCTCGAGAGGCGGATCTTCTTGCCGCTCTGGACATGGACGACGCTCATCTCGCGCTCGAACCTGCCGCTCACCACGCGGATGAACGCGATGCGGTCTCGGTGCTTCGGGTCCATGTTCGCCTGGATCTTGAAGACGAACCCGCTGAAGACGGGATCCTTCGGCTCGATGATGCGGTCGCCCGAGCGGCGCGCACCCGGATCGGCCGAATGCTCGAGGAATCCGTTGAGGAGGAGCTCGACGCCGAAGTTGTTCGCGGCGCTGCCGAAGTAGACGGGCGTGATCTCGCCGGCGAGGACGCGCGCGCGGTCGAACTCCGCGCCCGCTCCCTCGAGCATCTCGAGCTCGTCGCGGCCCTGGCGGTAGATGTCGGCGTCGATGCGCGACACGAGTCCCGGATCGTCGAGGCCCATCATCTGGACGGGCGCCTCGCGCATGCCGCCCTTCGTGCGCTCGAAGAGGTGGAGCTTCCTCTCGAGACGGTCGTAGACGCCGCGGAACTCCGGGCCGTTCCCGAACGGCCAGTTCACGGGGAACGCGCCGATCCCGAGCACGCTCTCGAGCTCGTCGAGGAGCGCGATCGGATCCTTCGTCGGCCGATCGCACTTGTTCATGAAGGTGAAGATCGGCACACCGCGGCGGCGGCACACCTCGAAGAGCTTCCGCGTCTGCGGCTCGATGCCCTTGCCCGCGTCGATCACCATGACGGCCGCGTCGACCGCGGTGAGCACGCGGTAGGTGTCCTCGCTGAAGTCCTTGTGGCCGGGCGTGTCGAGCAGGTTGACGCGGTAGCCGTTGTAGTCGAACTGCAGAACCGTTGACGAAATCGAGATCCCGCGCTGCTTCTCGAGCTCCATCCAGTCGGACGCCGTCGACCGCTGCTCCTTGCGCGCGGTCACCGATCCTGCGAGCGCGATCGCGCCGCCGTAGAGGAGGAACTTCTCGGTGAGGGTGGTCTTGCCGGCGTCCGGGTGCGAGATGATCGCGAAGGTTCGGCGGGGGAGATGCGAGGAGGACTGGGACATCGGCTTCGGAGGGGGCGCTGCGCGGAGGAATCCGCAAGGATAGGGCGGACATCGCCCTCCTGCCCGCCGCTATCCTCCCGCCCGTGTTCACGACCCTCTCAACGGAAATGGCGGACCGCATCGAGGCGCGCGAGGCAGACTGGCGCGCGGGGGCGGTCGTCTACCAAGTGTTCGTCGACCGCTTCGCGCCGAGCGCCGACCTCGAGGCCAAGCGCGCGCTCTATCCCGCGCCGAAGTCGCTGCGCGCGTGGCACGAGACGCCCTCAAAGGGGCACTTCGTCGACAGCGCGGGCGTGTGGAGCCACGAGATCGACTTCTGGGGCGGCGATCTCGCGAGCCTGCGCGGGAAGCTCCCGCACCTCGAAGCGGTCTCCGCGGATGTCCTCTACCTGAACCCGATCCATCTCGCCTACACGAACCACAAGTACGACGCGGCCGACTACCTCGAGGTGAGCCCGGAGTACGGGACGCGCGCGGACCTCAGGCTTCTCATCGGCGATGCGCACGCGCGCGGCCTCAAGGTCGTGCTCGACGGCGTCTTCAACCATGTCGGCCGCCGCCACAGGGCCTTCGAGGAGGCGATGCGCGATCCGTCGAGCCAGTACCGCTCGTGGTTCTTCATCGGCCCGCAGTATCCCAACGGCTATCGAGGCTGGGCCGACGTCGCGAACCTGCCCGACCTCCACGTGGAGCGCGACGAGGTGCGCGCGCACCTCTGGCTCGACCGCGACAGCGCCGTGCGTTCGTACCTGCGCGACGGGATCGACGGCTGGCGCCTCGACGTGGCGAGCGACCTCGGGCCGCACTTCTGCCGCGAGCTCACGCAGGCCGCGCACCACGAGAAGCCGGGCTCCTGCATCGTCGGCGAGATCTGGAACGCGCCCGCAGGCTGGGACCGCGCGCTCGACGGCATCCTCAACATGCACGCGCGCGGCATCATCCTCGACTACTGCCGCGGCCGCGCCGACGGGCACCTGACGGGCGAGCGGCTCGACGACATGGTCGCGGACGCGGGGATCGAGTTCGTGCTGCGCTGCTGGACCACGCTCGAGAACCACGACACCGAGCGCCTTGCGCACCTCGTTCCCGACGAGGCCGCGCGGCGCATCGCGCACACGCTGCAGGCGACGCTTCCGGGGTGCCCCAACCTCTACTACGGCCAGGAGCTCGGGATGTCCGCGGGCGCCGACCCCGACAACCGCGCGCCGATGCGCTGGGACCTCGTGCACGACGGCCACCCCGAGTGGAGCTTCGTGCGCGGCCTCTACGCGGCGCGCCGCACCATGCGCGCGCTCTCGAAGGGCGACGTCACCTTCCTGCGCGCGCGGCGGCTTCTTGCGTTCCTCCGCTCGAACGACCATGTGCTCGACACCGTGCTCGTCGCCTGCAACATGGAGGACCACGAGGTCGAGGAGTCGGTGCCGCTGCGCGACGGCCGCATCATGGCGGGCACGCGCTTCCGCGACGCGCTCGCCTTCGACCGTCCCGACGCCTTCGAGGCGCACGCGCACATGGGCTTCGTGACGCTGAAGCTGCCGCCACGATCCGCGCGCGTGCTGCGCATCGTGCCGCCGCCCGCGGGGCAGCATTCGCCGTACAAGCGGATGTCGTGACCGCAGCCACGCCGATCTCGCCAGCAGCACCAAAGCGAGCGGCCGCAGCCGCGAGCGCTCAAGGACGCTCCACCGCTCTTCGCGTACGATCGCCCCGATGTCGCGCGAGCACATGCCCATCCAGATCGGCCTTCCGCCGAAGTCAGACTGGCGCGTCGCGGGCGCCGCACCGATCACGCTCGTCGCGTTCGTCGCGGGCGACGGGCTTCCCGACCCGGGCGACGCGTTCCTCGCGGCGGACCGCGCGTTCGGCGCCGAGCCGATGGCGGTCGAGCCGATGCCCGTCGACGATCCGTCGATCCACTGGGCGTTCTCCTTCGAGATCGCTGGCCGCGGCTCGCGCATCCTGATGTGGTGCGAGGATGCGCGGGAGGGCGAGAGCCCCGACGGCCGCGCACCCGACGCGCGCTTCGCGATCGCGGTCCAGACGATTCTCGAGCCGTCGACCGTCGACGACCACGCCCGCGCGCAGGCTGCGAAGCACGCCGTGTGGCCCGCCTCGCTCGCGGACTTCATCCGCCTCGCCGCCACCGCCGCGGAGACCGCGGGGCGCGCGCGCCTGCGGCTTCTCTTCGACCCAGAGCTCGGGAACTTCTACGCGCCCGACGACTGCGCGCGGCTCTTCCTCGCAGACGATTCGAGTGCATCCGCCGCGGGCGCCCTTGCGGACGAGCGGTACCTCTATCGCATCGAGCTTCGCGCGCGTGGCGCGGGTGCGCCGCTCTGGATCTCGACCGTCGGCCTTGCCCGCGTGGGCAAGCCCGAGCTCGAGATGCTCGAGGTCCCGCACGAGCTCGCGGAAGCCGCGCTTCAGGTCGTCGACGCGCTGGCCGCGCGGTTCATCTCCGAGGACTTCCCCGATGCGGGTGCGCCGTTCGAGGCGGGGCCCGCGCTTTCGCTCGCGCTCGTGCCTGCGAACGAAGCCGCGGAGACGGTGCCTCCCGAAGTCGCCGGATCGCCCGCCGACCGCGCGCGTTTCGGCGGCGCGCCGCGCGCCGCGATCTGCGCGGCGGGACAGCGCGGCGCCTTCCGCAAGGCCTGGGTGCCGCCGATCGACGAGTTGCGCGACCTCGCGCGCCTCGAGACAGGGCTCTACCTCTCGCGCCGCGTGATCGAGGTGCGTGAGCGCCACGCACGCGCGACCTGGGCCGACTTCGCGGCCGCGTTCGCGGCGCATCGCGCGCGCAAGGAGCCGGCGACCGACTGGTTCGCCACCGTGGCGCGCGTGAGCCCCGATCCGCTTGCAATGGGGGAGTTCCTGCGCGAGCACGTGAGCATCCGCGTCGAGGGCGCCACTCCCGCAGGCGGCCGCGGTGCGCCGCTCGACGGCACCGACGCGTTCGACTTCTCGGTCGACGACGTCGGCGACTGGGAGGTGGTCGGCGTGCACGCGCCCGGCGAGAGGCTCGGGCCCTACGAGGCGAGCCGTCTCAGCGCGCGCTGACGGCGCCGAGTTCGCCTGACGCCGAATTCGCCCCGATCGACTCGCCCGCCGCCCCGATCGGTGCGAAGATAGGGGCGATGTCCGAGCAGGCCGCAGGAGAGTTGCCGCGACCGACCCGCCACACGCGCTTCGTGCGTGCGGGGGCCATCTATCTCCTCGTCGTCGCGGTCGTCGGCATCGCCACGGGCTCGCGGCCCAACAACCTCGTCATCTGGATCTTCAGCGCGCTGATCGCGGCCTTCCTCGTGTCGGGCCTGATCTCAGGGCTCATGATGCTTCCGATCCGCGCGCTCAGGCTCGAGCCGAGGCGCGGCCGCGTGGGCGAGCCGCTCCTGATCCGCTACGAGCTCTCGAACCGTGCGCGCTTCATGCCTGCATTCGATGTCTCCGTCGCAGAGCGCGTGGACCCGACGCGGCTCGAGTCCGTGGGCTCCGCGTGGATCCTGCACGCGGGTCCGCGCGACACGGTGCACGCGGAGGCGGTCTTCCGCCCGCTGCGCCGGGGCCCCGTCGCACTCGAGCGCTTCGAGGTCTCGAGCACCTTCCCGTTCGGCTTGATCCGCAAGATCCTGCGCTTTCGGCAACCCGCGCAGTTCCTGATCCATCCCGAGGTCGTGCCGCTGCGCAGCGATCTCCTCTCGGCGGTCGCCGCTGGAAGCTACGGCGGACAGCGGCTCTCGGGCGAGGCGGGAGGAAGCGACGACTTCTTCGGCGTGCGCGAGTACCAGCCGGGCGACAGCATCCGCCACATCGCGTGGAAGCGTCTCGCGGGCACGGGGCGTCTCGCCACGGTCGAGCGCGGGCGCGCCGTTCCGCCGCGAATCCGCGTGCTCCTTGACCTGCGCAGGCCGACCGCCGCGCTGCGCACGGCACCCGACGAGGACCCGCGCGCGCTCGAGGAGGCTGCGATCGTGCTCGCGGCCAGCGTCGTCGCCCTCGCGGACCGCCTCGGCTACGAGTACGGGCTTTCGATCGCGGGCATCCCGATTCCCGCGGTCGGCCTCCGCCGCGGCCACTTCCACCGCGAGAAGATCATGTCGCTCCTCGCGGCGATCGACCTCGACGCGCCGCGCCTCGCGGGGAACGGCCTCGCCGCCAGCGACGAGCGCGCCACGCTTGTCTCGGTGCACCCCGACCGCACCGACACGGCGGTCGCGCCCGAGTCCGCGTGGCACTTCACGGCGCGCCAGCTCGACTCGCTGCGCGAGAAGGCGGGTGCGCCATGAGCGTGCTCAGGCAGTACCGCATCTCGAGCTTCGCGCTCATCCTCGTCGCGATCATCGCCTTCGCGACGGCGACGGTCGACTTCACGCTCCTCTTCACGGCGGTCCTGCTGGCGACGGCAAGCTGGTATGTCACGGAAGGCCCGCGCGGCCGCACGCTTCCCGCGTGGCTCAGCACCGCCCTCGTCGTCGGGCTCCTCGCGTGGAGCGCGTTCGACTTCATGATGCGCGGCGAGATCGCAGACTCGACCGCTTCGCTCGGCCGCTTCCTGCTGTGGCTCCTCGTCATCAAGCTCTATTCGCCGCGCGGCGCGAGCGAGGACCGCCAGCGCCACTCGATCGCCACGCTTCTCGTCGTCGCGGGCTGCCTCGAGAGCGTGCAGTTCGCCTTCGGCGCTCTCGTCGTCCTCTACGCGGCGCTCTCCGTGTGGACGGCGATGCTGTGGCGCATCCACCGCAGCGCGGAGGATGCGCGCGCCGCACGCACGGCGCTCGCCGGCTTCGCACCCGCGCTCGAGGTCACGGTCGGACGCCGCACCACGCCGCAGTTCCGCAGCCTCGCCATCTGGTCTGTCGCCGCGACATTCCTCGTCAGCGCGCTCGTCTTCATCCTCTTCCCGCGCCTTCCGCAGCTCTCCGAGTTCCGCGGCCTCCGCAGCGGCCGCAGCTCGAGCGGCTTCAGCGACGAGATCCGGCTCGGCCTCAACGACCGCATCAGCGAGAGCCGCCGCGAGCTCTTCGTGGTGCGCCACCGCGACTCCGAGGGCCGCCCGATCCCGCCCTCGCGGCCGCTCCTCCTGCGCGGCGCCGTGCTCGACCGCTACGACCCCGAGGGCGAGCGCTGGTCGCCCTCGCGCAATCCCGCGCCCATCTACTCGCTGCGCACGCCGAGCGAGTCGCGCTTCGTCGGGCTTGGCCGCCTTCCCGGCGACGCAGGTCCGGGCCTCGGCTACACCGTCGAGTTCGAGATGCGCGCGCTCGCAAGCCCCGTCCTCTTCGCGCCGTACGCGCCGATCGCGGTCGCGACCTCCGAGCAGCGCTCGATCGCCATCGACTCGAGCACGCTTCTCCTGCGCGATGTCTCGAGCGACCGCGGCGGGCGCGTCTGGTCCTATGCGCTCCGCGTGCAGCCGCAGCCGTCGGCGCAGACGCTCGAGTGGCTCACGGGGGGCGCCTCTCCCCGCGCGGCGCGGCTCGTCGACATTCCGATCGAAGGCCTCAGGCCCGTCGCCGAGCAGATCCTCGCAGAGGCGCGCCGCGCGAACGCGCCGCCGGAGCCGGGTGCGGACGCGACGCCCGAGGAGCGCTTCGTCTACGCCCGCGAGACGGCCCGCGCGATCGCCAGCTGGATGCAGGCGAACTTCTCGTACACCACCGATCTCTCGAGCTTCGTGCGCAGGCAGGGCGAGGATCCGATCCTCGTCTTCCTGACGCGCCATCGCAAGGGCCACTGCGAGTTCTTCGCAAGCGGCCTGTGCGCGGTGCTGCGCGCGCTCGACATCGAGTCGCGCATCGTCACGGGCTACATCGCCATGGAGTACGACGACACGGCGGGCCACTACATCGTGCGCGAGTCGAACGCGCACGCCTGGGTCGAGGTCCGTTCGGGCGAGCGTGCGTGGACGGCGATCGACGCGACGCCCGAGGACAGCCTCCTCGCGCTTCAGGAGCAGAACCGCTCGTTCGCCGACAACTTCCGCTGGCTCTACGGCACGCTCGAGTTCCTGTGGAACTCGCGCGTCGTCAGCTACGACGCCACGGCGCAGGCTGCGATCGCAGAGCGCGTCCAGTCGGGTTGGCGGGTCAGCATCGGCGAGTGGGTCGACGCTGCGCGCGCGTGGGGGCAGGGCATGCTCGAGCGTCTGCGGATCGGCGAGGCGAGCGGCCTCGGGCTGGTGGTCTCGATCCTCACGGCGCTCGCGGCGCTGGCGATCGTGGCCACGGCCGCCGTCCAGCGTTCCCGCCGTCGCCGCGCTGCACTCCGCCTCGACGGGCTCTCGGCGGCCGCGCGGCGCGAGCTCCTCAAGCGCTGCCGGTTCTACGCAGAGGCGATCGAACTCGTCGAGCGCGCGGGGCACCGCAAGCCCGCGCACCGCACGCCAGCGGCCTTCGCGGAGAGCCTCGCAGAGGCGTCCCCAGAGCTCGGCGCGGCCTTCCGCCCGATCGCGGCAGGTTTCTACCGCATCCGTTTCGGGGACCAGGAGCTCGAGCCCGAGGAGCGAGAGGCGGTTTCCTCTGCGCTGAATCAGCTTCGGGGCCTTGTTGCACGAAACTCGCGCGGTCGATGAGCCGATGACACGCCGTCGTGCGGTCGCCGAGGCCGTGTGTCGGCGGGGCGAACCCCTCCGGCTCGGGCCGCACGGGAGGAATCCGATCGGCGTTCCGCGCGTTGCGGAGCACCTGGGAGAGCATGCATGAGCGTACACAGGTCCAAGGCGATCGAGTGGCGCCGCTCACTTGAACAGATCCGGCACCGAGAGGGCATGGTCGAGATCGCGATCGCCCACGGTGCGGCGGGGCAGGGCCTCGCCTTCGACTCCGATGTCAATCCGAGCGTTGCGAACCTCGTCTGGCGCCTGAGGATCCGCGAGGTCGGTGCGGACGAGTTCGCGGTCGAGCGGCCGAGCTCGAACGGTCGCCCGATCGATGTTCCGCGCGGCACGGCGCTCATCGGCGCCGTCACCTTCGAGAAGGACCGCTGGATGTTCCGCTCGCGCGTGCTCGGCATCTGGACGCCGCTCACGGGGTTCTCGGCCAGCAACCGCGGCATCCGGATCGCCATGCCGCATCAGGTCGAGCGCTGCCTGCGGCGTGCCACGCGCATCACGGTCGCCGGGATGCGGCTCCCGAAGATCGAGATGTGGCCGCTCCTCGATCCGTCGACGGCGCTCTCCTGCGAAAGGGCCTACGAAACGGCGCTCCAGCGCGTGAAGGAAGGCTTCCCGCCGATCGCTCCATCGGACGAGGTCCTTCCCAAGGTCGGCGCGGGCTTCCAAGCGACGCTCGTCAACATCGGCTCTGGAGGCCTTGGCGTGCTCGTCGAGCCGGAGGACGCCGTCGCGCTCTCCTACCACCGCCTCTTCTGGGTCCGCTTCGGGCTTGGCGCGGTCATGCCCATTCCCATCGCGGTCAGCGCACGCATCGTCCACACGCACATCGACGCCGCGCACCGTGTGTTCGCGGGCGTCTCGTTCAACTTCGACCTGAACCCCGCCTACCAGTCCGTGGTCGGGGACCAGATCATCCAGGTCATCGGGAAGATCAGTTCGTCCGCTGTGCACGACCCCGAGAACGATCATCCGGTGCGGGCCGCGTAGGCGGATCTCTCGGGAAAATCGCGAGATTTGAATCGATTCGATTCAGCCCTTTCGCGAAACACGCGGTCCGATCAGGCCGATCCACCGATGCCGCGAGGTCCGACCAGACCGAAGCATGCCGTTCCGTGAAGTCCGAGGAACACCGAGGGAAATCCATGCCCGCATCACGATCCCGAACAACCGAGTGGCGCCGATCGCTCGAGCAGCTCCGAGACAGGGGTGGCGCGATCGAGATCGCCGTCGCACATGACCCGAGCGCAGGAGTGCCGACCCCTGGAGAAGTGACGGAGCTCGATGCGGGCAACCCCGTCTCCGCCGACCTCGTCTGGCGCGTGCGCGTGCTCGACCTCACCGCCGACGAACTCTCCGTCGATCTGCCGTTCGCGCTTGGCCGCGCCGTCGAGCTTCCCGAGGGCACCGCGCTCATCGGCGCAATCGCCATCGGGCAGAACCGCTGGATGTTCCGCACCACGGTGCGCGGCGCGTGGGCTCCAACGAGCGCGTTCCCGCGCAACCACCGCGGCATCCGCCTCGCGCTGCCTGCGCAGGTCGAGCGCTGCCTGCGCCGCGCCACGCGCGTGAGCCTGGCGGAGATCAAGCTTCCCAAGATCGAGATGTGGCCACTCCTCGACCCGCGTTCCGCGCTCATCGCAGAGCGCGCGAGCCAGCTCGCGGTCGAGGCGATGCTCTCGGGTGGCCCCGCCGTTCCGCCGGGAGAGGATCTCCTTCCCATGGTCGGGCCGCGGTTCCTCGCCACGCTCGTGAACCTCGGCGGCGGCGGCCTCGGCGTACTCGTCGAATCGAGCGATTCGGCGGCGCTTGCGCGTCACCGCAACTTCTGGGTGCGGTTCACGCTGGGCACGATCACGCCGATTCCCATCTCCGCGTGCGCACGCATCGTGCACACCCACATCGACAGCTCGCACCGCGTCTACGCGGGCATCTCGTTCTCGTTCGAGTTCAACCCGAACTATCAGCGCGTGGTCGGCGAGCAGATCGTGCGCGCGATCGGACGCATCACGGAGCTTCAGTCGCACCACCTCGACGACGCGCGCCGCGCCGCGTGAGTGGAGTCGACGGCTGACACCTCCCGTTCCTTGGACTTCGTCCAAGGGCACCCGTGCGTGTCGTGTCGGATGGTTCAGATCGCCGGAGTCGACAACCAAGGGTGCCCGTGGACGAAGTCCACGGAACC